>Ga0326727_10004595_pt1 | contig 41121 bp, 42 predicted proteins | sample MB2enrmetagenome_FD_207643 | JGI IMG/M metagenome (GOLD analysis project Ga0326727, IMG submission 207643) | Lab enriched peat soil microbial communities from McLean, Ithaca, NY, United States - MB29MY | ecosystem: Environmental > Terrestrial > Soil > Wetlands > Peat | place: USA: New York...
GCAGGTTACTTCGACAACCGCGCCAAGAACAAACAGGCTCTGCGCCTTGTCAGCCGACTGAAAAACCTCGGATTCGAGATTCAGATAAAGCCATTGGCAGCGTAAGCGGAGAGCAGTTTCTTTTTAGTCTCCCACCGGCGTTGCCGACCCACGGTGTATGAAACGGGATTTGTTCCTGGTTTAGAGTTTACTTGCGCCATCGGCACCGAGGTCGGCCGTTCCCTGGTGCGTATGAGCCCGTATTTTAGTCGGACCCGGAACCCTTGTGCGCCCCGGATTGTGCCACGGGCTAATTCAGCCCCGGAGCACACTTGTCAGATTTCCTTCAAAGGGGTTCCACGCTGGCGGCGCAGGAGGAGTAGCGATGGAAGTTTTGCATGCGCATTGCGCCGGTCTGGATGTACATAAGGACTCGCTGGCGGCCTGCGTTCGCCACATGGTGGATGGCAAGGTCACGACCAGAGTCAAGAGCTTCAACACCACTACCGCGGAGTTGATGCTGCTCTCCGATTGGCTATCGTCCGAAGGGGCAACGCACGTCGCCATGGAAGCGACGGGCGTTTACTGGAAGCCGGTCTGGCACATTCTCTGCGACGGAGAGTTCGAACTGGTCCTGGCCAATGCCGCTCATGTGAAGAACGTGCCGGGACGCAAGACCGACGTGAACGACGCCATGTGGCTGGCCGATCTGCTTGCCCATGGGCTGATCCGCGCAAGCTTTGTTCCCGGCGAGCCCACCCTGCAGATGCGCGATCTGCTGCGCACCCGCAAGCAGATGGTGCGGGAGCGCAGCAGCCATACGCAGCGCATCCAGAAAACGCTGGAAGACGCCAACATCAAGCTCGACTCGGTGGTGACCGACATCCTGGGCCTCAGCGGCCGACGGATCATCGCGGCCTTGATCGCCGGTCAGACCATGCCGCAAGCCTTGGCATCGCTGGCCCACCGGCGCATCCATGCCACCGTCGATGAGTTGGAGGCGGTGCTGCGCGGCCGGGTGACAGCGCACCACCGCTTCCTGCTCAAGCTGCATCTGGATCAGGTCGACGCCATCGACGCGGCCATCGCCCGCATCGACGAGGAGGTGAGCGCCAACGTCGAGCCCTTTCGCGTAGCCATCGAAATGCTGAGCACCATCCCCGGCATCAGCCGCCTCTCGGCAGAGGTGATCGTCTCCGAGATCGGCATCGACATGAACCGCTTTCCCACGGCCGGACATCTGATCAGTTGGGCCGGGCTCTGTCCGAAAAACGACCAAAGCGCTGGCAAACGCCGCTCCAACATCGGGGTCCCCACGGACAGGTCTTTGTCCGTGGGGTGAAAGCGTATGAAGAAGGGCGCACCCTGGCTAAAGACCACGCTCATCCAATGCGCCTGGGCCGCCGCGCGCACCAAGCAAAGCTATCTCCAGGCTCAATACCTTCGCATCCGCTCCCGGCGCGGGGCCAAAAAGGCCATCGGAGCCGTCGCCGCCTCCATCCTGACTGCTGCGTACCACATGCTCAAAGACGGCACGTTCTATCAGGATCTCGGCCCCAGTCACTTCGACGACCGAGCCAAAGGCAAACACGTTTTGCGGCTCGTCAACCGGCTGCAAAACCTCGGACTCGACGTGCAGATCACCCCGCTGGCGGCTTAATCGAGGGCTTGTTTCTTATCAGGGTCCGCCATGCCGTCCGCCAGCTATAGACATGCTTTTAGGGTCGAAGCCCGTCAGATGGCCCCGACCACCTCCGTGCCGTGGAATACCCGTCTGGAGACGTAAGACGCAAAGACGTGGTGTTCCGGTTGTACCGGGCCAAAGGACTCCGCCCGCGCCCGCAACCGTGCCGGGGCAGAGCAAGCAACGTCCGTCAGAGGGATGGCCCGGACTCCTGCCGCCGTCTTGCTCTTGCGAATCGTCAGAGTGCGGTCGAACAGGTCGCCATGGGACCATTGCAGCCCCTTCAACTCACAGCCCCGCGCGGTCGTATTCAGGCAGAGGATGGCCGCAAGGTAGGCCGTCTCCCACTCGGGCCGCATTACAGCCGTTTTGAGCAGCCGTTGCTTGTCATCCTCAGTCAATACCTTGCCGATGGTGGACGGCCCTTTCAGTGGCCGCATATCGTCGCCAACACGCGCCCAGAGCCGCGCCCGCTTCAAGATGCGCCGCAAGATGCCCAATTCCGCGTTCAGGGTTGCCGGTCCAACCTTTTGCTCTGCCCGCCATGCCCGGTATTCAATGATCCACTTGGCCGCGATCGCCTTGAGCGGCTCCGCCTGAAATAGGCCCGTATCTGCACCGACAATTGCATTTCCTTGGCTTGGCTTGCCGGGGCCAGTTCCAACTTCCGGGCGGTCACATAATCGTCAGCCGCCAATCCAAACGGCTGGCGGGCCATGCTGGTTGAAGTCTGGTGCAACTTGCCCTCTGAGGCCGCCGTTATCAGATCCTTCTCTTTGCTCTACGCCTCTCGCCAGTCCGTTGGCCCAAGCTCTGCCGGAATCGTTGCCCGTTGACAACGAATGACAGTGTCGCGTCTTACCGCGCTTTTTGAGTGCCATCTTTTTTCCTCTCTCTTTCACGTTTGCGTTGCTGCCACTCTCTCGCAGTCTTCCGGTGAGCACACTCCTGAGAACAGAATTTCTTTGCGTGCTGAGTCTTGAAGTCTATGAGTCCCCGACACTCAACACAGAACCGAATGGGATGGTTCTGGGCTACGTCCTGCCACACCATCCAATTCAACGCATCCACCAGATTGCTGATGCCGAGCGAAGCCCGCAACACCTTTCCGCCTCGGTGCTGCTCCACCGTGAATCTTGAAGGCGAACCATGCAGTTCTGAGGTCGAAATCAACTGGGTCACTGCCGCCTCAACCTGCTTCTGAGGCAGCGTTTCAAGAAACTGCTGAAGACGCTGATCGTCCTTGAGAAAGGTCACATCGGGGGGCAATGGAAGCAGCGTCTGGAGTCCGCCATAGAGCGACATTTGTGTGTCCGGATCGCTGCCGGTGAACTCAATGAAGCGTCAGAGAGGGCGGAACGTTGCGCGTCCGGCTGTTCTCCTGACGCCAAGAGGCGGGCAAAGGCCGACAGTCTATCCCTCTCTCTGCGATACGCTGCAATTGGATCGCGGCCGCTCCATCGGTTGAACAAATAGGGGCAAAGCGGGCTCCCATGCTTTCACAGAAACTCGTAGCGCAGCGTCATCGCTCGCTTGAATGAGTTGGCGATGCAGAGCCTTTTGCTACGCCTTCAGAAAGCCATAGTGGCCCATTCGGTTCAATTCCCAGGTCGCTGTCCCACCAGCGAATTCCACTCGTGAGCATCCGTACCAGCCTCCGAACCCCCAAGCGTTAATAGGAGATTGGCCACCATCGGCAGATCGCTGGAACGCCGGATGTGCGAGAAGAGCCGGTGGTGGTTGATCCACATGATGCCGATGAATAGGAAACTCAGCAGTAAGCCGGCATAGCCGGGCCACGGGCTCACGATCCCGACCCAAAACGAGAGCGCGGCCGAAGGCGGTTTCAGATCGAGCACCAGCAACGTGGCGGTGATCGAAATCACGCCGTCGCAGAAGGCCTCGATTCGGCTGGTCTCGCTGGTCACGGGCCTCTCCTGCTCCGCGGATAAGGGAATGTTCTACGGGCCACCTGGATTTCGCCGCATCATAGCAGAGCGTTTTGCCGTCCGATCCTGAGCAGAATTGCTCACTTATCCAGGAATTATTTTCTCTTTGTGAAACAAACTGGAGGCGCAGGGCTTTGCTCTGGTGTGATCTCCCATACAATGGGGCTATAGGGTGGGCGCGTAGCCACTCTCCAAGGGATCTTCCTCAGTATGGCTTCAGTTGTCACCGCCCATTCGCCTGATATCGCAGCCTCAAGCCCAACCACACTGAATCCCAAAGCTCCAGGGTCCTCCAAGTCCACCATCCTCCACGCGATGCCCGCCTGGAAAGAGATTCGCATGGGCCGCGCCGCGACCATCGGCGATGGCATCAACTGGTTGACGTTTGTCGTGGTTGCCTTCTTCCATGTGGGCGCTCTCGCCGCCTTCTTCTTTTTCAGTTGGCAACGGCTTGCGGTGGGGGTCGTGATGTATATAGTGGCCATCAATATAGGCATTGGCATGTGTTACCACCGCCTGCTCACGCACCGCGGCTACCAGGTACCCAAGTGGCTGGAGTACCTGATGTCAATCTGCGCCACGCTGGCTCTCGAGGGAGGACCCATGTTCTGGGTCTCGACCCATCGCGTACATCACCAACTGAGCGACCGGGATGGCGACCCGCACACCCCTCGCGAGGGCGGCTGGTGGGCGCATACGGGCTGGCTTCTTTTTGGCAATGCCCTGCATGCGCAGACCGAGGTTCTGAACCGCTACTCCCCCGACCTGGGCCGCGATCGCTTCCACGTCTGGCTGAGCAAGTTCCACTGGATTCCGCTCACCGCGAGCGGTTTGCTGTTGTTCGGCTTGGGCTGGCTCACGGGAGGGCCGATGAACGCCATTGGCTGGGTGCTGTGGGGAGTCTTCCTGCGCGTCACCCTCGGGCTTCACGCCACTTGGCTGGTCAACTCGGCAACGCACCTGTGGGGAACCCGGCGCTTCGAGACGCGCGACGACTCCCGCAACAACTGGTGGGTCGCCCTGATCAGCGGCGGCGAGGGTTGGCACAACAACCATCACGCCCATCCGGTGTCCGCGCGCCACGGCCTCGCCTGGTATGAGATCGACCCCAACTACTGGGGCATTTGGCTGCTTTCCAAGGTCGGCCTGGCCCACACGATTCGCGTTGCCAATTTCGACCCCGCAAACCCCAAACCAGCCGGGCTGTAAGAACCGCGCTGAGAACCGTGTCTTGGGCAAAGAATACGGGCTTTACAGGCAGCAGAAGAACTCGATCCGGGTGCAGGAACGGGTTTCAACCCCCGCACAAAGTCAGCAGAATCAACGTGGGCATTAGCTCAGAAGAGACTCCCTCCGATGTTTTCACCCGAGAATCCGAGTTTCTCCGCAGCCGATTAACGCATATGTAAAACCCGCAAAATGAGCGCGCGCTGTAGCCCCTGAGGGAATGCGATCTACGAGGCAAGACTTCCTCGGAGGTTCCCTATACCAGCCGTCCACCCGCCATCTTCTCCAGCATCGCCAATGGCGCCGACTCCGGCGTGACCATGGCCAGCGGATCCACCAGGAAGGTTTGTTCAAGTGCATACTGTCCCGCCAGCACGGCATGAGCAACGGTCTCGGTGTACACCATCCAGCTCGACCCCGGCGGAAACTGAATGTACTCCTTCGCGCAACTGCTCTGGAACCCCGCATCCTCCTTCATCGCGTTGTGCAGGCGCATCATGAATTCGTCATAAGCTGTCCGCTTCCATCGAGGCACCAGCCCGGCCAGCCCCGAGGCTTGCGCCAGCCGCTTCCCCGCACGCGCCAACCCGCCATCCGGCCGGGGGATGGCCAACTTGCCGGGGACAAAGGCCTCTACCACGCGCGGAAACGGTTCGCCCACCACCCAATCGCGGGTCCGCGTGGGATGTATGTTGTGAAAGAAGCGCAGAATCCGCCGTCCCCGCGTGGGCCGCGTGGGAAATGCGTCCGTATGCAGCAGGTCGTTGCGCCGCCGGACCGGCAGATCCCTGCCTTCTTCTTCCAAAGGGCGATAGCTGGCATAGTCCAGAATCCATCGCCGTTCATACGGCGTCAGAAACTGGGCCAGGAATCCGGCGACGCTGGCCGAGTAGCGCCGCATCACCCCTCGCATTTGTTCCACCAGGCCGGGCGTAGCCGTCTTTGCATCCACACCGCTCACCAGGTCGCGGCTCGATTTGAAGGCAATGTTCTTGTGCAGTCTGCTCCCGGTTTGCTGCCGGCCAAGGAGAATACGCAAATCCTCGGCCGGAATCGGCACTGGCGTCTGGGGAAAGTAGAGGATGCCGCCGGCCTCAAGCTGCGCGCACCATCTGCGAGCCCGCTCCATCTTACCGGTCTCGCCCTCGCTCGGCGGACCGTCGATCTCCTCGAGACCAATCGAATGCACAGGCATGGGCGGCTATCCCTTGTGCAGCTTTGCGCGCACCCACAACGCCGCGAAAACTGGTAGCGCCACAGCTAGCACCACAAGCCCGGCCGGAAGACCCACGTAGCGGTAGCTGGCGGCATAGCTCACGGCGTGATGGCCGAGCAGGTTCCATCCCAGAAGCGAGAGAATGGCAATGCAGGTGGATGCGAAAAAGGTGAAAAAGGCCGCGGCAAAGGCCAGTAGAAGGCTGGTGAACAGCCCAAACCCCGCCAGCGGGAAGCCCAAAACCGTTCCGCCGCCGGGGTTTCGCACATGTGCGGATTCCGTCATCCTGGGGCCTCCGTCGTCTAGAATACAATTTCATGTCCACCGGCGCGCAAATCGAACTCTGGCATGCGGAGAAGGTTGCTGCTCAGGCGACAGTGACCCTGGCCGCCAACGGAATCCATTATGCCGCCTGGGGTGAGAACCGCATCCCGGACTCCGACCTGGAGCAGTTGGTATGCGCCGTGCCGGCAACGCTTTCCGCCGCGCTCAGCGCGCGCGCTTATTTCTTCGTTCCGCTGGCCATCGCCGATACCGGCGAAGTCCTGATCGCGCCCGCCTACAGCGTCGACTTGGGCGACCGCGCCATCTGCCACCGCAACGCGGTCTTCGGCGCCACCGAAGCGGTTTTTGTTTCCACCCGACTGGTCGAGGACCGCTTCGGCCTGGCCTTCGAGTTCTTCATCAACGTGGCCCACAATTTCGTCGAGGCCGCCGGCGTCCCGGAAAGCTTTGCCACGCTGGTCTGGTCGCAAGCCGAGGCCCAGGTGCGCGGGGAAACCAGCCAGGATGCCTGGGAGACCCGCCGGCGCGCCCAGGAAAACCGGAATCCGGACAGCCGCAACCCCGACAGCCGCAGCCCGCAGAAGCCGATCGACGAGCGCGCCCGCTCGAGCTACTACGAATCGGCTTTCTCCGATTCCCTGGCGGTATACATGCTGTCGCTGGCATTGGACTTCGACTACCACGACCTGCGCGAGCGTGACTACCCGCTTCTGGCCGCCCCAGCCCTCGCCGAGCGCCTCCGCCACGTAGCCAGCCTCTTCCCCGCCAACCAAGGCTACGAGTTCCAAATCCTCTACCGCCGCAAGGGGTAAGAAGGAAGAGTCGCTTCCGCTTAGTCCGCGATCCGTCCAGGGACCCTGGATTGCGCTTCCCAAGTGTTCGATAGGCGACTCGGCGTTTTCGGGGCCAGATTTTACTCCGGGTTGGGTTCGGTCGATGGCGACACCTGGCCAGCCGCGCATAATGCCGCCCCGCGGGGGGCGGGCGGCGGAAATATCGGGAACTCCGAACCTGCCCGTTGCCGGGCGCCTGCCAAGAAACCGCGTTCGCATCCCCAGGCAGGATCCATACTGTTTGTGGCACAGAGTCGTTTGGCTGCTTCGGCGAGAACAGAACAAGTTGCCCACACATATTGCTCCATGGTCTCAGAAGCAACCGTCGTACCCGCGTGGACGCACGGAGGTGACCAAACGTGTGGAGAAGGATCCGAGCAAGAAGTGCTGTCGCAGTGCTCGTATTGCTTGCTGCGGGATGGGTGGCCGGCAAATGGTTCAGCAGCTCGCCGCGGGAGCAAATAGGGGGACCGCGGTATCTGATCGTCAACGCCGATGATTTCGGATTGTCGGACGGCGTGTCTGAAGGGATCTTGCAATCGTGGCGCGACGGGGTGACCACCTCCACTTCAGCAATGATGAACATGCCGGGCGCCCCGCAGCGGCTTGCCAGGGCGAGAGCGCAGTATCCTGACTTGCCAATCGGCTTGCACCTCAACATAACGGGGGGTCGCCCGGTACTTCCGCCCAAACAGGCGCCCACTCTGGTTGACGCCAATGGGGAGTTTTATACCAACGCCACGATCCTGGAGCACCTGCCGAACATCTCCCTCGATGAATTGAGCGCCGAGCTGCATGCGCAAGCAAAGTTGTTCGTGGCCACCGCAGGTAAATTCGACCACATCGATTACCACCATCACATGGTGGCTCTGTACACGCCGTTCTATCCGGTGGTCCGTGAGCTGGCCAAAGAGTACGGTGTTCCCGTTCGCCAGCCAGTTCCAGAATCCGTTTACGGGCATATCAAGCTGGCGGGCGGCGGAGGCGCGGGCGAGGCAATAGGACAAATGATCCACTTTGGTCTCCATCGGCCGCGACTGGCCTGGAGGCTGATGCGCTACATGGGACCGCAGGCGTTTAAGCGCCAGGCCGCCCTGCTCGACGAGGAGAATATTCCCACGCCCAACTGGTTTGTCGACGGATATTACGGCAAACCGAGCGTGGAGAATTTCATCTCTATGCTTCGCCAGTTGCAGCCGGGCATCAGTGAAGTGATGGTGCATCCAGCCAACGTGGACAGCCAATTGTCAGCGACCGGCGGCGATCATACCCGGCAAAGGCAGACCGAGCTGCAAGTGCTAATCGACCCCCGCGTAAAGGAGGCTGTAGCCAAGTACAACGTAAGACTGGTGAATTTTTCTTTTCTAAGCCGGAGCAACGCACGCTGAGCCCAGTCAGGGGTGGCTCGGTTGCACCCTTTTGGTGAATCCCGAACCAATCGCGGGGCGTCTTCCCGGGTTGTACCTGGATTACCGGCAAGCCGGAAGCTACCCGCGTTTTGGTATCAGTCCCCATAATGGCCGCAGCCTGGAGCGACTCGGATAGCTTCCGGTTGATCTGCGAACTGGATCCTCGCCGCTCTTATGGAAAGCGGTAGAGGGTCACGCGGAGGATGGAGTTGCGGAGGACGAGGATTTCTCCCTGAGCATCGTCGTCGCCGGCGATCTGACGAGTGACGACGAACTTGCCGTCGACAAACTTACCTTCCTGAACGTCGCCGAGGCCTATGTTTTGCGGGCCCGGAGTGTTGGGCGTGAAGTCGATGCGCATGCCCCAGCCGGCGATCCAGTACTCGTCGGGACCGGTGGAGATGAAGAGGGCGGCGGCTTCAGGCGGGGGCTCGGAGGCGGCTGCGGCGAGGCCGAAGTTGGATGCCACGACTCCACCCCTGGCTTGCGGAGGAATGTGCGTGGCGCGGCCGGTGTAACTCAAGGTCAGGGTGTAGTTACCCAACTTGACCTGTTTGGGCGGGTCGCCCTGGCTGAGGCGCGCGGCGGTGATGGTGTCTGTCCCCTGATGGGCGAGGATCATCGGGGATAACTGGTTGAGCATGCTATAGGTGGCGGCAAGCTCAGGGGGGATGGGGCGGTTGCCGTCGATGCCGAAGGGAGAGAAGCCGATGGTGTTGAACTTGCCGACGGCGTTGATGACGTTGGCTGAGTTGGTGCTTGTTTCGGGGATGAAGAGGGGGTTGCCGCTGCGGGAGAAGCGGGCGGCCGCGTCGTCGAAGTATTCGAGGTAGAGATCGGGGGCGAGGATGTCGATGTCGGGGGCTCCTGCGCGCCAGAGGTCGTGGACCTGAGGGAGCGGACCGCCGCAGGGGTAGGTCCCCGGCCAAGCATGATTGGGCTGCTGGAGCCAGGCATTGACGTACATGGGGATGTTATAGGCGGCCTTGCCGGCCTGGACGACCTTCTGCAGGAAACGGGAATAGTTCCAGGCCATGAAGATCTCGTCGGAGGGCCAGTGCAGCTGCTGCCAGTCGTTGACATGATGGATGGGGCCGAGCAAATTGACGGTGGTCTGGACGGGAATCTCGATGTCCAGGGGTTTGCCGGGGCCGAAGACTTCTTCCCAAGTGCCGGATTTCTTATAGCCGTTGGCGGCCCAGACTTCGCGGAACTCGGGGATCAGGGTGTCCTTATGGGCTTCAAGGTAGCGCATCAGCTCGGCAGGGACAGGGCCGGCAAAGGCGCGGTTAGCGGCGGGCGAGCGGTCGCGGGAGTCGCGCAGGACGCCGACCTCGTTTTCGACCTGCATCATGAGCACGGTGTGCTCGACGCCGTCCACCTCCTTGATGTGGCGCATGAGGGCGGCAAAGGCGGCGGCATCGGCATCGCGGGTAGCATCGCTGAAGGTGCTGAGCAACTCGACCGGGCCGGAGATGGAGACGGTCTTGCCTTCACCGATCTGAATGCGAGGAAAGCGCACGTAGTCTTTCTTGACCCAGTAAGGGGCAAAACTGGAGGTGCCATTTTTCCAGCAGCCGAACCAGATGAAGACGAGGCGCAGATGATTCTCGCGGGCTTTGGCGATGACGCCATCGACCTGGGTGTAATTGAAGTTGCCTTCCTCCGGCTCGAACTGAGCCCAGGAGACGCCGACGAGCACCGCGTTGAGGTTGGCGGCGACCAGTTTGGGCCAGATAGGTTCCATGGATTCGAGGCTGGTGGCGGCGTTGTTGGAGAGTTCTCCGGAAAGAAGCAGGAAGGGCTTTCCGTCCACGATGAGCTGGGTGGCGCTGCCCTGCTTGTGGAGATGGGGGACGCCGGGATCGGTTTGGGCTGGGGCTGCGGGCGCCGCCATGGCGGCGCAGAGCAGGGAAGCGAGACAAAAAAGGCGATTTATTCGCATCGATGACTCCAGTAGGGTTTAGCGGGAGACCGCGCCTTCAGGCGCATCCGGAAAAACTCGGGTGCGGCTTTCCCGCTTTGGCTCCGATAGCGAAACATTGTACGCTTGGGAGCGGCGGTTGGGCAGGGGATGGCAGGAAGGCTGAGGGTCTGCGATTCACAGGTCTCAGAGCCTTCGCCGAAAAAAAGGTGAAGGATATCTGTTTCCGGGCACAGTGAAGAACTGGCGAGCCGATTTGCCCATCACCGAAAAGATCGTCTCAAATCAATGGGAGTTTGATATGCGTCGCCCCTGGCGGTTCCACGCTTTTCCACGAGGCCAGGTTCTCCGTCTATTCGCTTGCATCGGCGCAACTGTACAGTCGAGCCTAAGCCGGACTTGAATGCGCGACGCGCCCTTCGCTGATCGTCCAGCGCACCTTGCCTCGCATCGTCCAGCCGTCGAAGGGGGTGTTTCTTGACTTCGATCTGGTTTCCTGGGCGTGGTAGGTCCACTCGGCCTTGGGGTCGAAGACGACCACATCGGCAAGGCTGCCCACGATGAGCGTCCCGCGTCCCTTCAGGCCAAGCAGCGCCGCCGGTTGGGCGCTCAACAGACTCAAAACGCGCCCGATTGGCATCTTCCACTCTTTGTGCAGCCAGCGCAGGCAGAGGCCCAGCGCGGTTTCCAGGCCGGTGATGCCGTTGGGGGCGTTTTCAAACTCCACTTCCTTTTCGTGCATGGCGTGGGGTGCGTGGTCGGTGGCAATGGCGTCCACCACGCCGTCGAGAATGCCCTCGATCATGGCGTCTCTATCGAATGCGGACCGCAGCGGCGGGTTCATCTTGGCGTTGGTGTTATAAAGGCCCACATGCTCATCCATGAGCAGGAAATGGTGCGGCGTCACCTCGCAGGTCACGCGCAGTCCATTGCGCCGGGCCTGGCGCACAGCCCCCAGGGCGGCGGCCGTCGAGGTATGGGCCACATGCAAATGGACCCGCGTGTCGCGCAGTTCGGCGACTAGCCGAATGTCGCGCTCCACCATGCCGGACTCGGCCTCCGGCGGCATGCCGCGCAATCCCAGCTTGAAGGACACCGGCCCTAGGTTCATGCTTGAGCCCTGTGTCTGCCGGGTGTCCTCGGCGTGCTGGATCACGCTCAGCCCCACCCGCGCCGCGGCGGCGAGGGTCTCGCGCATCATGGCGTCCTTGAGGATGGGCTGGCCGTCGTCGCTCACGCCCACGGCGCCGGCGGACTTGAGCGCCGCAAAGTCGTTCAGAGCCTCGCCCTTTGAACCCCGTGTGGCCGCGGCGATGGGAAAGACGCGAATGGCCGCGGCCCGCTCCGGGGCCTGCATCCAGCGTGTGATCTCGGGCGAGTCGTTGACCGGGAAGGTATTGGGCATGGCTGCCACGGCGGTAAATCCCCCTGCCGCCGCCGCCGCCGTGCCGCTGGCAATGGTCTCCTTGTAGCCTTGGCCTGGCTCGCGCAGATGAACGTGCATGTCAACCAATCCAGGCGCGACAACCAGCCCCGTAGCGTCCAGCGACTCCGCGTCATTGCCTTGCTTCAACTTGCCTGGAGCGGCGATCTCGGCCACCCGGCCATCTTTCAGCAGAACATCCTTGACGGCGTCCACACCAGCCGCCGGATCCATCAAATGTCCCCCGCGAATCACCAGAGCCGTCATGCGCGGCCTCCTTGCTTGTCTGGCGCCGTGAGCGCCCGCTCCAAAACCGCCATGCGCACAGCTACCCCATTCCGCACCTGTTCCAGGATCGCCGACTGGGGCCCGTCGGCGACCCCGGCGGTCAACTCAAGCCCCCGGATGATGGGCCCGGGATGCATGACCAAGGCGGACGGAGCCTGCGTCGCCAGCCGCGGACCGGTCAACTGGTAGGCTGCCTTGTACTCTTCAAGGTCCAGTTGCAAGCCGGCCAGCCGCTCCGCCTGAATGCGCAGCATCATCACCGCCTGGGACTGGCGGAGGGCCGCCTCAAAATCCCGTTCGATGGCGATGCCCACACCGGCAGCGGCAGCCAGGTCTGGCAGCAATTCCCTGGGGCCGCAGAGCAGCACGCGCGCTCCCAGCCGCGGCAACAGCATCATGTTGGAGCGGGCCACCCGGCTGTGCAGAATGTCGCCCACGATGGTCACGGTGACGCCGGCGAGGGTCTCGGCGGTCAGAGCCTCAACGCCGGGCCGCAGGTGGGCCAGGATGGTGCGCAAATCCAGCAACGCCTGGGTAGGATGTTCGTGCATCCCGTCGCCGGCGTTGAGCACTGGCAGCCGTGTTACGGCCTCCAGCAGCCACGGCGCCCCGGAGGAGTTATGGCGCAGAATAATGGCTTCCGCGCCCAGCGCCCGCAGCGTAAGGCCAGTATCTTTCAGCGACTCGCCCTTTTCAATACTGGAAGAAAGGCTGGAAACCAGCGTGGTGTCGGCGCCCATGCCCTTGGCGGCCAGCTCAAAGCTGGTGCGCGTGCGCGTGGAAGACTCGTAGAAAAGCAGCGCCACGCGCCGCTTGGCCAACAGCCGATTCCGCACCAGAGGGTCTTCGTTTTCCAGAGCCGTGGCGCGCTTGAGGAGATGACTTATGCCGTCCAGACTCAGGTCTTCGGCCGAGAGCAGCGATCCAGGATTGTGGGGAAACTGCGAGGGCTCGACTGGCGGCGTTTGAAGCTGGCGGCGGACGGGTGTTGCGGTTGGCTTCATTATGTTTCAGCTTCGAGCTTCCAGCCTCTAGCTAAAAGCTAGAAGCTACCTTTCTTACTTAGTTCTTACTTAATCCCCCTTAGTCCACCCGCTCGACCAGCAACACCTGCTCGTCGTCGTCGACCTCGCGAAACTTCACCTCGATGATCTCCCGGCTGCTGGTGGGTACATGTTTGCCGATGTAGGTGGCTTCGATGGGCAGTTCGCGATGGCCGCGATCGATCAGCACGGCCAGTTGCACGCGCCGCGGCCTGCCATGGTCGAAGAGCGCGTCGAGCGCGGCGCGAATCGTTCGTCCCGTGTAGAGCACATCGTCGCAGAGCACCACGTCGCGGCCCTCGACGTCAAAGCCGATCGCGCCTTCCGTCACCACCGGACGCACATCCGTCGTGGAAAGATCGTCGCGGTAGAACTGAATGTCGAGAACGCCCGTATCGACGGGACGCTTTTCGATCGACGAGATAAGTTTGCCCAGCCGTTCGGCCAGCGGAATGCCACGGCGTTTGATGCCAACCAGCGCCAGGTCCTCGCTGCCGTTGCTCTTCTCGACGATCTCGTGGGCCAGGCGCACTAGTGTGCGCTCGATCTCCGAGGCGGACATAAGCCTGCCCTTTACGCGCAGGCCAAGCTTGCTTTGTGCTTCGCTCATGGGTATTCTCTCGCCGCTTGTCTCTCGACGGATCATACGAGGGGTTGGCGCCAGAGAGCAAGTTGTGGAGAATTGGAACGTAGTGAAGCGCCCGGCACGAATCCGGAAAGAGGGGTCCGCTCATGCGGTCAGGATCTCCGGTTGCATAGGAGAGTCAGACTCTACACCTCCGGTCTGCGGGCAGGGGCCAACAATCGGGCCCCCAAAGCGCCGCCACCGGCCGCAAACAGAATCAGGAAAACCGAATTGCTGGCAAAACCAAATGCCTCGATGCCGGCGTGGCCCCATGGGGACAGCATGAAAGCCTGGATCTGGGCACGGCTGGCCTGCGCCTGGGCCGCGTCCACCGCGATCCCGTCCATCCATTGTTGGGTGAGCTGCTGACTCCCTTCTACACGGGTCTTCCAGTCTGCGTCAATCTGGCTGGAGTGGTGGAAAACAAACCGCTCCACAAACAGCGCGCCGCCGCTGGCGCTGAAGGCAAGCCAGCCGGCCAGCAGCCCCGTCACCAGGCCGATGCGGGCCCCGGCGCCGATCGTGATCCAGGCCGGGCGCTGGGTGCGCAAATAGAGCACCACCGCCCAACTTGCGGCTGCGGCCATCCACAACAGCCCCAGTGCGCCCACCGGCGAGCCGCCGCTCGATAGCAGTCCCGCTGGAACCGCGAACAGGAGCGCCGATCGCAAGGCCGGCTTCCACTCCACCGTGCTCGCATCCCGCACTGCTTCGCTCCAGTGCTCCGGTTGCGCTTGCCCAGGTGAGCCGTCGGTCGCGTAAACCAGTTGCGGAAGCCCGCAGGTGGGGCAATAGCAGTTCTCCGCCTGGACGGTCTGGTGGCAGCGAGTACAGGTGATTTCCATACATCTATGAGCCTATAGCATTCCACCGGCATTGAGCTGGTCCAATCTTCCAGCCACAATGGCCTCAGCCGCCTGCACGGCCTCCTCCAGCGTCATCTGAGTCGAATCCAGCAGAACGGCGTCTGGGGCCGGCCTCAGTGGAGAGTCGCTGCGGTTCCGGTCCCGCTCGTCCCGGGCGCGCATCTCGCGGACGACCTCTTCCGGCTGGACTGTCGGTTTTGGACCCAATTGGTCGAAGCGGCGCAGGCCTCGAACCTCAGGGGCCGCATCCAGGAAGATCTTGACCTCGGCATGGGGAAAGACCACGGTGCCAATATCTCGGCCTTCCATCACGACTCCACCCTCGGCTCCCATCTGCTGTTGCAGACTTACCATCCAGGCGCGAACGGCAGGGAAGATGCTCACTCTGGATGCGGCATCCGTCACAGCCTGACTGCGGAGCAGACCGGTCACGTCCTCGCCGTCAAGCAGGACGCGGTTTTCTTCTTCACCGGGCTCCAGGCGGATGATGGTTTTGGCGGCAAGGCCTTCCAGGCCTTTGCTCTCGTCCAAAGGCCGTGCCGTGCGCAGCGCCTTGAGGGCGAAGGCGCGATACATGGCGCCCGTTTCCAGGTTGAGCAGGCCAAAGCGTTTTGCAAGACGGCGGGCGATGGTGCTTTTTCCCGCGCCGGCCGGGCCGTCGATGGCGATGACGATCTTCCGGGCAGTGCGCAAAGGTCCCTCTGCCAGACTCATGCGCGCTTCTTTGTCTCCTGTTTGGGCCGGGCCGTAAAGCCAAACCGCTTGCTGTTTCCCGTCTTGGCGCCGGCCGTCAGGGCAGGTTGGCGGCTGCTGCGCGTGGATCGCGCCTCGGTTCGGGGGCCAGTGCCGTTGGCCGGGCTTGGCCTGCCTGAGGATTTGGCGCCGTTCGCATTGCCGTTCCGCTGTCCCCACGCGGGAGTGGACGATTTCGCGCCCCGCCCGCTGGTGGCGCTTTTTGCTGCGCGTCCGGCGTTCCCACTTGAGCGCCCGCCGTTGTTGGAACCAGTGCCCACGTAAGCTCCGTTGCGTTTGCCGTTCGGGCTCGCATGGCCTTTCGTGTTCCAGCGCGCGCCGGGGGCTGGCCGAGATGCGGTCGCGGGACGCGAGCCGGCAGACCGTGCTCCCGAGTTCCGCGTATCCGGATTTGTACGCCGGGCAGATCGGCTGCCGGCCGACGATTGCGCCGGCTTGCGGTCACCTGGGTGTGCGCCTTGCCGGCTGAAGTGGGGCCGTGCCGCGGACTTTCCGCTTGCCGCGGGCTTGCGCGCCGCGGCGGTCCGGGGAGCGTGGGATTCGGCTGGCTTGCGTGGTTCCAGCGGAGTCTGCGATGCAGTCGTCGGCGCCTCAATCTCCTCTGCGTCCTCCTCATGGTCTCGTGGGCGCAGGAAGTACGCGGAGGCTTGCATGGACGAACTCGCGTACACGGTAGGGGGCGCTGCAAACTCCGGCAGCGTGCCGGCGACGTAATAGTGCGGTGCGTGCCCCAGCGAAATGGTGTGCACCTGGCGGGTCGCCACCAGGCCGCGGAGGACTTCGCGAACCTTGCTGCGCGCCGTAAGAGGGGCCAGGAACAGCTCGACCTCTTCCATGCTCGCCGCGATCACGGCCTGGAGATAGATCGAGGCCAGCACGGAGATCGCGGTGACCTGGGAGGTGGAGGCGCCCTCGGCAATAGCCTTCTGGAAACGCGTACGCAGCAGTTGCCACTGCGCCGACTGGCCCGGAGCGGAAACCACCGGGATGATGCGAAGCTGTTGCCAGAGTTCGGTAATGGCGCGCAGAACCGCGCCCTCGGTCACTTCACGGCCCAAAGCTTGCTTGAGGACGCCGATCGTAGCATCGCCCGTTTCCAACTGCTTGTAGGCTTGCACGGCCAACTGCGAGACCTGGCGGGAACCGGTCAGTTGCGGGCTGCGGCGCCAATCGCGGTCACCCCTCAGGGCATAAACGTAGGGCAGAACCCAGCCTGCCACCACGAAGTCGGGCTGCTCGCCCGGCTGTCCCAGCAGGTTCAGACGCACTGCTACGCCGTCTGTCTCCAGGCGCACAAGCAGTTCTTCTGCCAGGGCAGCGTACTTAGGGTCGGGGTTCACGTCCCGCCGTCCGGCGACGGCCTCCACAAACGATGGGGCAATGGCGGAAGAAAACTGCCGTCTGGGCAAAAAGAGACACAATCCGGTCTCTTCAATCCACGTCCGGGCGTCCTCCAGTGTGAGCGCCCCGTGTCCGTTCTGGCGCATCCGTTCGGCGCGCGATGCTTCCAATTGCTCTGCTGTCAAAGAAAAACCTCACTTCCAGGCTGGCTTATGGCGCCGGGCTGCCCTCTCCCCTGAGAGGAGGGTGGCCACCCTCCAAGTGCTCTAGATGCGATGGAAGGCCCGCTGGATCTCCTTCCAAGAATACATCAAAGCTATTGGACGTCCATGGGGACAACTGGTTGGGTGGCTTGTTTTTGCAAGCTCCAACAGTAACCACTCCATGCGAACCGGGTCAAGAGCGGTATTGATTTTGATGGCGGAATGGCAGGCGATGGAGGCGGCAATGCGCGTACGAAGAGCCGTAAGATCCTCATTCTGAGTGGGTTCTCCCGAATCTGCAGCGGATTGTTCAATCACCTCGGCCAGCATTCGCTCCAGAGCCGCTCCCTCCAGGCCGACCGGCGCTGCCTTTACAGCAAGTGTCTGAGGACCAAAGGGTTCCACCTCAAAGCCGTTGCGCTCCAACTCCTCGGCGATGCGCGCGAATACCACCATCTGCCAAGGCCTCAGTTCCACCAGAAGGGGAATCAGTAATCTCTGACGTTGCGCCTTCTCCACCTGGCGTTCGCGCAGGATCTTCTCGAAAAGCACCCGTTCATGCGCCACATGTTGGTCGATGATCCACAGGCCATCCTCGCCGGTGGCCAGAATGAACGATTCGCGCAACTGAGCCAGGGGGTGGAGCGAGCCCAGGTGGTTCAGGTTCGCCGCGGCCTGCTCGGCCTCGACCAAGGCGGTTCCGGCGGCGGGACTCGAACCGGCGGTGCAGCCGGCGCCCGGCGAGCAACCCCCCGCGGATGAAAGCCTGGCGGGCTGGAAGAGAGCTGCGGCTGTCTCTTCCCACGCCTGACCATCCCCAGCTCCGCCTGGATTCAACATTCGTGCGTCGAAGGGCAGCCTGCCGGGAGCCGGTGGAGGAAACCGCGGCGTCAACTCAAATGGTTCAGCCTCCGACCGGGCGGCATGAACGGCGACCGGATCGGAGTCGGGCGGTAATGGAACAGGCTCCGACTCCGGCAAGCCGGGCAGCGGCGACGCGGCTGGCGGCATCAGCGAGGGGCTCGCCGTAGGCGGCGCCTGCGCGGCCAAAAAGCCCGCAGCCGGGCGCGCATTGATCAGAGCCGTCCGCAGGCTGTCGCGGACAAAGTCGTGGACCAGGCTCTGCTGGCGGAAGCGCACCTCGGTCTTAGCGGGGTGTACATTCACATCCACCTCCTCGGGCGGCATTTCGAGAAACAGCAAGACCACCGGAAAGCTGGTCGGCGGAATCACGTTGCGGTAAGCTTCGGTGATGGCGTGCAGCAGCAGCCGGTCGCGGATGAGGCGCTTGTTGACAAAGATATAGATAGAATTCCGGTTCAACTTCTGGAGTTCCGGTTTGCTGTAGAAGCCGGTGACCCGCAAAACCCCTGGGGCGCGGGCCGGTTCGCCCGGCTCTTTTTTCCAGGGCGGCGGCTCGGGCAGCCCAGCCTTGGCCAGCGGGGTCTCGGCAGCCACCGGCAGCAGTTGCGCCAGCGTGTCTTTGCCAAAAATCTGATAAATGCGCTCGGCGGTGCGGGTTACGGGCGGCGCGGAAACGACGGTATGCGTGGCCGAGAGCAGCTCGAAGTGCTTCTCCGGATGGGCCAGGGCGTAGTGCGTGACCAGTGCCGTCACGTGGGCCAATTCGGTGGCTTCGGCGCGCAGAAATTTGCGCCGGGCCGGGGTGTTGAAGAACAGATCGGAGACGGCCAGCGTCGTGCCGCGGGGAAGAGCGGCGTCGTCCACGTGAAGGATCTTCCCTCCGGCAATCTCCACCCGGGTTCCCGATCTCTCCGCGCCTGTGGCTGTTTCCAGCGTTACGCGGGCCACCGATGCGATCGAGGGCAGCGCCTCGCCGCGAAAGCCCAGGGTCGCGATCGAGAGCAGGTCGTCCACGGTGCGCAGCTTTGAGGTGGAGTGGCGCTCGAAGGCCAGCAGGGCATCGTCGCGGTTCATGCCCTGGCCGTCGTCGCTGATGCGGATCAGCCTCCGCCCCCCAGCCTCGACTTCGACCCGTATGCGGTTGGCGCCGGCGTCCAGAGCATTCTCCAGCAGCTCCTTTACCACCGAGGCCGGCCGGTCCACCACCTCGCCCGCTGCGATCTGGTTGGCAACCTGGTCGGGAAGAATGCGGATACGGCCCATAAGCCCTCAGGGTAACGCAAGGAAGCGCAGGCGGGAGCGGTTCAAAAGCTGGTACAAATCAAAATGCCGCCAATTGGCGGCATTCTGCAGTCATTCCGTACGGAGGCTCTTAGATGCCCACGCCGAACTCGCCGGTCTGGCGCTCGCCGGCGTTGGAGTAGAAGTCGTACGGAGTGCGCTTTTTGAACCTATACCGGTTGCGGATTTCGCGGCCCAGGAAGATGCCCAGCGTGGCTACAGCCATTCCCACCGAGAACCATCCAATCACCCGCAGGGCCCTTCTCTCTCTCTTCTCTTCGGTGTTGGTTTCTTCGGACAGTGCGAGGGACTCCGGTTCGGCGGACATTGGCGGCAACCTCCTACTTTACGATGATAGCGCAATTCCCGATGGCTCTGCAGACCACCCCGGCTCGGACCCGCTCTGCGTTGTTTACTGCGCAGATTCGATGCGGGAGAGCCAGGCTGTTTTTGCCGCGCTGGGAAGAAAGCTGGCGCGAATGGAATTCGTAGCCAATTGGCGCAGTTCCTCAAGGGTAAAGCCCTGCTCCGTGTGGGCCAGCAAGTATTCGTTGGCTACATCGGAGCCGAAGAAGGCCGGATCGTCGGAGTTGAGTGTGACCATAAGCCCCGCATCGAAGTAGCGCCGCAGCGGATGCTTGGCGAACGACGGACAAACCCCGGTGCGGACGTTTGAGGTCGGGTTCAGTTCCAGGGGTATTCCGCGCTCCTTCAGATCCTGGATCAGGTAGAAGTCCTTGACGGCCGAGAGGGCATGTCCAATGCGCTCAGAACCGATGGAGAGCGCTTCCCGGATGGCCTCGGGACCGGTAGTCTCGCCGGCGTGGTTAGTCAACCGCAGGCCGGCCTTTGCGGCCTCTGCGTAGAGTGCGCGGAAGGGTTCGGAGCCGGCCTGGCGCTCGTCGCCGCCCAGCCCGATGCCGATGATCGAAGGGTAGTGCGGCCTCATCTCGATGGCCTTGCGGAAAACCCTCCCCGCCTCTTGGACAGTGAAATGGCGCACGGCGTCGAAGATCCAATAGAGGGAGAGGCCCAGCTCGCGTTCGGCGCGCTCGCGGGCCCGTTCCAGGCCGGCAAAGATGGGCTCAAAGGCTTGCAGATCGTGGTTGCGCCAAAGGGAGATGACGCCTACGGAGATGTAGACTTCAGCGTGGACGACGCCCTGCGCCCCCAGTTGCTCCATCATCCGCCAAGCAGCCAGTTCGTAGTCCTCTGGGCCGATCAGCAGCCGGGTGACGGCCTTGAAAGCATCCAGAAATCCCGAGAAGTCCGAGAAACGGTAGAGAGCCTCGGCCTCGGCCAGGGTCATCGGCCGGTCGTCGTGGCGGGCGCTCAGCTCCACCAGCGTAGCGGGCAGAATGGTCCCTTCGAGATGCAGATGCAACTCAGCCTTTGGCAGCCGGCGGATAAAGCCTTCCACGTCTCTCATCTTCAAAGTCTACCGGGTTTTGGCAAACTCCGACCGGTGACGGCTGTAGAAGAAGTAAATGACCAACCCGATCGCAAGCCAGATTATGAAGCGGAACCAGGTCATGATCGGCAAGCCGGCCATCAGCAGAAAGCAGAAGACCACGCTCAGCACGGGAATGATCGAGCCGCCAGGAACGCGAAAGCCCCGCTTGCGTTCCGGCTCGCGAAAACGCAGCATGATGACCCCGATCGAGACCAGGACGAAGGCGAATAGAGTTCCGATGTTCGACAGATCGGCCAGCGTTCCGATGTCGAACAGCCCTGAGGGAATGGCCACGAAAAATCCAGCCACCCAGGTAGAAAACGCAGGAGTGCGGAAGACCGGATGCACATTGCTGAAGACCTTGGGCAGAAGGCCGTCCCTGGACATGGAGAACCATACCCGGGATTGGCCAAGTTGGTAGACCAGGATCGACGACAGCATTCCCATGATGGCGCCAAAGAGGATCACCAGCCGAATCCAGTGCAGCGAATGTCCGCCAGGCAAGCCCGAGAGCTTCTTGAGAGCGTTGACCACCGGCGCCGCGTCGCCCACCATCGACTGCCAAGGCACAAGGCCGGTGAGGCAGACAGCCACGGCGACGTAGAGCAGCGTGCAAATCACCAGCGTGGCAATGATGCCGATGGGCAGATCGCGCTGTGGGTTGCGGCACTCCTCGGCGGCGGTGGAGACCGAGTCGAATCCTATGTAGGTGAAGAAAATGATGGAACCGCCGGTCAGCACGCCAGACCACCCATTGGGCATGAACGGATGCCAGTTGTTGGGATGAAGGAAGCTGATGACGCCGGAAACAAAGATCAGGATGGCAACGAGCTTGAAGCTCACCATCATGTTGTTGGTGCTGGCCGACTCACGAATGCCCCGCACCAGGATCACGGTGAGGATGAGGACAATGAGGAAGGCGGGGATGTTAAATCCGAAATGCCAGCCGGGATGATAGAGCCAGTTGCCGGCCAGGTCCTGCAGACCCTCCGGCAGATACGCAGGGGAGATCCATTGGGCCGAGGGGTGCAGGCCGAACCAGTCCAGCAGGTCGACCACGTGGGCAGCAAACCCCACGCTGACGGTCATGTTGGATCCGGCATATTCCAGGATCAGATCCCAGCCGATGATCCATGCGATGAACTCTCCCATGGTGGCGTAGGTGTAGGTATAGGCAGAACCGGCGATGGGAATCATCGACGCGAGTTCGGCGTAACACAACCCAGTCAAAGCGCAAACGATCGCCACCAACACCAGCGAGAGAGCGATCGCGGGCCCGGCGCCCGGACGGCCTGCCAGCGCTGTATGGGTGATGATGTAGTGGATAAGCGGCGTATTGCCGATGCTGGGATCGGGAAACTTCTCGCCGGAGATGGCCGTGCCGATCACCGTGAAGATGCCCGAGCCGATCACGGCGCCGATGCCCAATGCGGTAAGCGACCAAGGCCCCAGCGTCTTCTTCAAAGCGTGCTCGGGTTCTTCCGAGTCCCGGATCAGCTTATCGATCGACTTGCGAGCAAGCAGTTGGCTGGGCAGCGCAGTTCTCCTCGGCCTGTGAATGCGGGGTCCTGAGGGTTGCAGCCAAGCCCTCTTGGGGCAAGCCCGGAACCCGGATTAATGCGGAGAGCGGCTGCTGCCGCATTAATCCTTCAGAGGAGGCCCATTTTGGTGCGAGTCAAGCGGCAATTCCCTAAGCAAATCGCCGCTTGGCTGCCACGGCTCGGGCACGCAGCAGAAAGAGAAGTGCTTTAGCGCTTCGACTGGCCGCGCGCCATCTTCTTTACTTTCTTCTTCTTCGATCCGCGCGGCTCGGTCCGCTTGGCCTTGGGGGCGGCCTTCTTGCGTGCGGCGCGCTTCAGCTTCTTGCGTTCCTGCTTGTCTTCGATCCCGGTGGTGTCGGCCACGTGTAACCTCTTTCGCTCTAATCTTTTCAGGGCTTCCCGCAAATCGGTGCGACGTGACCCATATGTTAACAGGGATTGGCCAACAGCGAAAGCGCCTGGAACGCGGTCCGGCTGCATTCCACGCCGCCATTTCCAGCGTACAATAGAGACAGACCTGAATCATCCGACCTGATAGGGAACCGGAAAAGCCTGCTCGGCCCTTGCCGTCCTACCGCTTCTGACGAGCTCCGCACCCCACGCAACAACAACTGTTGACCGGAGTGAAGTCATGCGTTCCAACCAGATACACCGTGCGCTTGCGCAGGGAATGAACCGCTTCGAAGTCTGCCAACTCGTCTCCAAAGGCGTAAAAGCCACCCACAAAACCGGCTCGCGCTTCGAGGATTCGATTAACGATGTCCTGCAATATCTAGGCACCCACGAAACATCCAGGGAAGGTCTTCACCCGGCAATTCCGCAGGTCAGCATGAAGAGCCTGAAACCCGCCGCATAGCTCTATCCGGAAGGCAACAACTTGCGCCAGACGCAAGAAGGGGACGGCATCGCTGCCGTCCCCTTGTCTTTGATTCCGAACCGGTCGCTTGATTCCTAGACGACCTGGACGTTCTCAGCCTGCCAGCCCTTGGGGCCCTTGGTTACGTTGAACTGGACCTTCTGGCCTTCCTGCAGCGAACGGAAACCGTTCGACTGGATGGCGGTGTGATGGACGAAGACGTCTTCGCCGTTTTCGCGGCTCAAAAATCCAAATCCCTTGGCGTCGTTAAACCACTTGACTGTGCCTTGTTCCATGATGTGTTGCTCCTCTGTGCTGATTTACCGCGAACGCAATGTGGAAGTGTTGCGAGTAGGCGGTAACGCGGAACAGGCAAGGACTTCAGATCGAATTCTACGATTGCCTGGAGTATAGCACGGAAAGCAACCCGGCATGCGCTCATCCTAGAGCTTTTCCAGGTTGGCGAACTTTTCCATCAGTTTTTTCATGCCGTGATGGTTGAACATGACCGTGAGCTTGGCGTCTTCGCCGTCGCCTTCGCGCAGCAGGATGGTCCCTTCGCCGTACTTCGAGTGGCGAACGCGCTGGCCTTTCCTGAGGCCGGCGGCGCTGCTTGCCGCGGCTAGGCGTATCACTGGGCGGGGCAGGGAGCCGGGCCTCGCCAGTCCCGGTTTTCCTCCAAAAAAGCGGGCAATGTTGTCGATCGAGCGCGGCGCCGGTGCATCCGCACTTGTGCTTCTTGGACTAGGTGCGCCGCCGGGGGAAACTCGCTGCGCCTCCTGGCTCTCGTCTTCATAGTTGAAGTGCTTCTCGCCAAATTCGCCAGCCGAGCCGGCGCGGCGCCCGTAGGTGTTGGGATAGCCGGGCGTTGACCAGGCCGAAGCCTGAGGCCTTCCGCCAAGGTTCTCAATGAGCTGGCTAGGAATCTCTTCCAGGAAGCGCGACGGAATGCTCATCTCAGGCGCGTCGTTGCCGTAGCGGCGGCGGTAGTGGGCTCGAGTCAGGATAAGCGAGTTCATGGCGCGGGTCATCCCCACGTAGCACAGGCGGCGTTCTTCTTCGAGCTCGTCGGGATTGTTCAGCGTGCGGGAGTGGGGGAACAGTCCCTCTTCCAGGCCGGCCAGGAACACCAGGGGGAACTCGAGTCCCTTCGCGGCGTGCAGCGTCATCAGCGTGACGCGGGCTTGGGGGTCGAACTGATCGGTGTCGGAGGCCAGCGCGGCGTGGTCGAGGAACTCGGCGAGGGTTTCGCCGCGAGCCTCGGCGTCGTGGGCGGCGTTGGCCAGCTCCTTGAGGTTTTCAATTCGGCTGAAGGCTTCAGGAGAGCCTTCGGTTTCGAGGATCTTGATGTAACCGGTGCGGTCGATGAGGAAGCGGATCAGCTCCGGGAGCGTGGCAGCGTCGCCGGGATTGCGGAAGCCTTCGTTCCGTTCTGGGAGCTCTTCCTGTTTTGGTAGGGATTCGGAATTTGGCGCCTGTTGCCGCATGGTGAGGAACGAGTGTTTGTGTTGGGCGGCAAAAGGCGAGAAGTGCGAGCCGTGGATGAGAGGAAGCTGGGGGTGGTGCTCGCCGCCGAAATCGAAGCTGATTGCGGATTCGGCACTGCCGGAATCGGGGCTGGCCGAAGCTGCCGTGGTCACGCCGAACTCGAAGCCGGTGTCGGCTGCCTCCTCTGGGGCCACATCGGCCGAGAGCTTGCCGGCGAAGTCGGGGTCCATCATGGCCTGAGCATCGAGGATAAGCTGGCGAAAGGACTCGATGGCCATCAGGGCGCGCGCGGGGATAAGGCGGTTGGCAAGAGCCGCGCCGAGGGCGTCCCAGGTGGACTTTCCGGTTTCCAGCGCCAGCCGCTCCAGCGTCTCGAGAGTGGTCTTGCCAATACTCCTCGCTGGGGTGTTGATCACGCGCTGCAGAGCCATCGAGTCGTGGGGGTTGCGAAACAGGCGAAGATAGCTGAGCAGGTCCTTGATCTCGGCGCGCTCATAAAAGCTGAATCCGCCCACCATGGAGTACGCGATGTTGTACCGGCGCAGCGCTTCCTCCACCAGGCGGGACTGCGAGTTGGTGCGATAGAGCACAGCACAGTGCACCTTGTCCGGATCGCCCCCCGCTTCCGCCTCGCGGAGGAACTTCTGAATCCGGTCCGCGATGAAAAGCGCCTCGTTCTCGCCGTCGGGCGCCTCGTAGTAACCGATCGGGATTCCGCCCTGGCGGGCGGTCCACAATCTTTTGCCCTTCCGTCGAATGTTGTTGGCAACCACCGCGCCGGCGGCTTCGAGAATGATCTGCGTGGATCGATAATTCTGCTCCAGGCGGACGATGCGGGCGTTGGGGAAGTCCTTCTCGAATTCCAGAATGTTGCGAATGTCGGCGCCGCGCCAGGAATAAATGCTCTGGTCCTCGTCGCCTACGGCGCACACGTTTTGGGCTTCCCCAGCCAGCAGCTTCATCAGTTCGTACTGGGGCCGGTTAGTGTCCTGGTACTCGTCCACCAGCAGATAGCGGTAGCGGCGCTGGTAGCGCTCGCGCGCCTCGCTCGACACCTTGAGCAGGCGGACCGCTTCCAGCAGTAGATCGTCGAAATCCAGGGCGTTGTTCTTGCGCAGTTCTTCCCGGTAGCCCTGGTAGACGTGGGCCACGCGCTCGCTGTTCGGGTCCTTTGCGGCGAGGTAGTACTCCTGCGGATCCACCATGTGATTCTTGGCCCAGGAGATGCGGCCCAACACCGATCGCGGTGTCAGTTGCTTGGTGTCCAGGCCCATCCGTCGCATGACCTGCTTGACGATAGCTTGCTGGTCGTTCTCGTCATAGATGGCGAAGGAGCGGGTGAGGCCTTCGCTCCCGATCTTCAGGGCCTCGATGTCGCGCCGCAGCAGCCTTACGCAGAGCGAGTGGAAGGTCGAGATCAGCGGCCTGGCCAGCGACGAGTGACCCAGGAGCCGGTCCACGCGCTCTGCCATCTCGCTGGCGGCCTTGTTGGTGAAAGTGACGGCCAGAATCGAGTCCGGCGCCACGCCCTTCTCGCGGATCAGCCAGGCAATGCGGCTGGTGATCACCCGTGTCTTGCCCGAGCCGGCTCCGGCCAGGATGAGCAGGGGTCCTTCGGTGGCCTCGACGGCAGCGCGCTGTTCGGGATTCAGGTTGTCTGCGAGCGGCGGCAAGGGGCAAGTCCGGGCGGGAAGGGTCCTGAGTCAAGTGTACCGGTCGGGGCGGCATTCGACCTGGAATATGGATCGACGGAGGGGATGCGCTTGTCGGGTCAGCTTCCGGTTTGCCGGCGACTGCTTGCCTGCCCTTCCCTGGGCTGGGTATCTTTGTGAAGCTTCAGCAAATCAGGGACAGACAGTCATGGAAGTTCTAGAACGGCTTTTCCAGCTGCATTACCGCTTGCCGGCCGAACATGTGCAGCCGCTTCAGGGCCAGCTCGGCGGCTCGGGGCGTGCCATTGTCCGGCTAACCGGCGGAGAATGCAGCGCCATCGGCATCCTCTATCCCGTGCGCGAGGAGAATCTCGCCTTCCTTGAGTTCTCCAGGCATTTTCGCCGCCACGGATTGCCGGTGCCGGAGATCTATGCCGAGGATTTGAGTCAGGGCGCCTACCTTGAAGAAGACCTGGGTGACACCACGCTCTACGAGTTTCTTGGGCTGCATCGTGCCGGCCAGGCCATCGCTCCGCGGGCCATTGAAGCCTATCGCAGAGTGGTGGCCGTGCTGCCGCGTTTTCAGATCGAGGCAGGCCGCGATTTGAACTACAAACTCTGCTATCCGCGCTCCAGTTTCGATCGCCAGTCCATCGCCTGGGATCTGAACTATTTCAAGTACTATTTTCTGCGGCTCGCCGGAATTCCCTTCAACGAGCAGGCGCTGGAGTTTGATTTCACCCGCTTGACCAAGCTTCTGCTGGGCGCTGGACATGACTATTTTCTCTATCGGGATTTCCAATCGCGCAATGTCATGTTGCGCGACGGGCAGCCCTTTTTCCTCGACTACCAGGGCGGCCGCAAAGGCGCGCTGCAATACGACATCGCGTCTCTCCTCTACGACGGCAAGGCCGACCTGCCGCCGGAGTTGCGCCAGGAATTGCTCGACTACTATCTCGACTGCCTTGCCGGCTTCATCGCCGTTGACCGCGAAGCCTTCATGGAGCACTACTACGCGTTCGTCTATGTCCGCATCATGCAGGCTCTCGGAGCCTATGGTTTCCGGGGGTTTTATGAACGCAAGGCCCATTTTCTGCAGAGCGTGCCGTACGCGCTGAAGAACTTGCGCTGGCTCGCTTCGCACGTCAAGCTGCCCATCGCCCTGCCGGCGCTGATGGACGCCCTCCAGGGCATGTTGGCATCGGAGAAACTGCAAGCTTTGGCTTCGTCCGCGGCGGGTTTGACGGTGCGCATCTTCAGTTTCTCGTTCCATCGTCGAATGCCCGCCGATGAGTCCGGGCATGGCGGCGGATTTGTCTTCGATGCCCGCAGTCTTCCCAATCCAGGGCGTGAAGAACAATTCCGGCAGCTCACCGGCAAGGACGCCCCGGTTATCGACTATCTCAATCGGCAGGAAAGCGTGCACCAGTTTCTTGCCAGCGTTCTGTCGCTGGTGGACACCAGCGTGAGCAGCTATCAACGCCGCGGTTTCAAGAATCTGATGGTCTCCTTCGGCTGCACCGGCGGCCAGCATCGTTCCGTGTATCTGGCGGAGCAGTTGGCGAAGCATTTGCGGGCCAACGGGGTGGAGGTGGCCGTTCGCCATTTCGAGCTGGAAAAAACCGGTCCGGACAAGGTGGGCCAGTGAAGGCGATGATCCTGGCCGCCGGCTTGGGCACGCGCCTGCGGCCGCTCACCGATGAACGCCCCAAGGCGCTGGTAACCGTTGCCGGCCGCACGCTTTTGGAGATCGCCCTTTCCCGCTTGCGCGCCTTTGGCGTGCGCGAGGTCATTGTCAACACCCATCGATATACAGACATGATTCTCGATTACCTGAAAGCCAACGGCAACTTTGGCATGCGGATTGAAGTCACTCGGGAGCAGGTCCTGCTTGACACCGGAGGCGGCTTGAAGAATGCCGCGCCTTTCTTTCTGGAGGCCGCCGGGAGCGCGCAAGAGCCATTCATTCTGCACAATGTCGATGTCCTCAGCACCATCGATCTCGGCCGCATGATCCGGTTTCATTCCCACCACGCCGCCCTCGCCACACTGGGAGTGCAGGACCGGGAGACTTCGCGCTATCTGCTCTTTGACCGGGATGGCCAGCTCTGCGGCCGTCGCGCCGGGCGCGCCCAGAAAACTGACGCCCGGAACGCGGAAGAGGGCCAGGCTGAGTTGGTGCGGCCTGCCCTCGGGGTGCGGGCGCTGGCCTTTTCCGGCATCAACGTCATCTCTCCCCTCCTCTTTGCGAGAATGACCGAAGAAGGCGCCTTCTCCATCGTCGATGCCTACATGCATCTCGCGGCCCAGGGAGAAAGGATTCTCGCCTTTCGCGCCGATGAATGCTATTGGCGCGATCTTGGCCGGCCGGAAAGCATCCTGCACGCCGCCCGCGATCTGGCGAATGGAACCTACTCGGTAATCTGACCGGCCAGCGCGGCCCCGCCCCGCACAAGAAGGGACGAGTAGCAATTCTTGAATGGTTGGCTATCCGGAAACTGGACCACCGACGGGGTGGGGCGTAGGTGGACTTCGGAGCAAGAAAATGAGCAAAATGTCCATGCCATAGGGTGCCTCACCTGGGAGCAGGGGCACCCTTCAGGGCCGGGGCACCGCGTCCCTGTTTTTGCGGCTAGGGTGGGTTCGGCTGCGCTATCTCAAAGGAGCCGGACTGACAGGCCTAACTGCGGTCAAGTTATCCTGAAAGCGAGATGAACCTCCCCGGAAAGACTGCACGGCGCGTAGCCGTTTATTGCGGATCGGCCGATGGAAACAATCCTGCATTTCTGGCCGAGGCGCGGGCGCTGGGCGCCGCGATTGCGGCTGCCGGGCTGGGGCTCGTCTACGGCGGGGCCAGCGTGGGGCTGATGGGCGCGGTAGCCGATGCGGCGCTGGCCGGGGGAGCGGAGGTCATCGGCGTGCTCCCCGCGGTGCTGGACGACCGCGAGATTGGCCACAGCAGACTGACTGTGCTGGAGCGGGTTTCTACGATGCACGAGCGCAAGGCGCGCATGGTGGAGTTGGCGGACGCCTTTCTGGTGCTGCCCGGCGGCTACGGGACGCTGGAAGAGTTGCTGGAGGCAGTGACCTGGGCGCAGTTGCGCATCCACACCAAGCCCTGCATCCTCGTCAATACGGCCGGCTATTGGGATGGGCTGCTCCGGTTTCTCGACACCGCGGTCGCTGCGGGCTTCCTCAAGCCCAAGAACCGGAAGCTGCTGCGTGTAGCGGGGAGCGCCGTGGAGGCGGTGGGGATGGTGGTTGGCCTGGAAATGACTTCCGAGTTACTCCACAGTTAGATTCTGCAGGAAAAAATCAAAGTCCTTCATGGCAGGTTCTTTGATAGATGCCGCCGTATCCAGCAAGACAAGGTAGAAGAGCTTTCCAGGCATGCGCTGCTGAATTTGAGCGAACGTGAATGTCTCCGGACCCTTCTTCCCCTCCTTGTGAGGGAGCGAGGAGGGAGACTCGAAGACAAGGCCTGGAAACTCGGGCTGCTCACGTTCAAAGAAAACGATCCGTCCGTGTCCGTCGCCGTTCTCGTGGTACATGCCCGGTTGATTGCCCCTTTCCGCGATGCACCTCTCTGCTGGGCAGCGCGCGGGTGTGTAGGGCACGAAGGTTCCATCTCTTCCGAAGCTCGCGGCGAAATCATCGAGTGTCTGCCCAGGCTTAGCTTGCTTGACAAGGAGCAGAATGCTTGGCCTGAGCGTACCCTTCTTCGCCGCGTACGGCCCAGTGGAAAAGAGTGTCGTGCCCTTGTCTCCCTTCAACTGAAAGCCCGCCTTCTCCCAATCGGCGTGCACCTTCATCTGGACGCCGAAACTCGCGCCGGTCAGCACTTCCTCGTTCCCTCCAGGTTCTGCTCCAAGCCAGACTGCGCTCGGCTCGTATTCCTTTTGCGGATCGAAGGGCACGAGGCGCTGGCGAGCGAACTCAACGTAGGCCTGCCCCCGATCCGATCGCGGCGCATGCGCCTTCTCCAGGTAGCTGGCGGCGCGCAAGACGTGTGCCGGCATGTCAGACAGCAGGGCGCATTCCATGTAATCGTCCCAGAAGGCCGCGGGCAGCCTATCCCGCGCCCAGGTGGCCTCCAGCGCGAGAAAGCTCTTGGCGCCCTCCTCGATTTCGGTGGATTGGCACTGAAGTGTCGATTGAAACCACCCGGCGCGAAGATCGCCGGGCGCGAGCTTTGCGGCCAAGTCCAGCATCCCTGTCGCGGTGTCGTATGCGTGTTGCACTTCCAGGTTGTGAGCGTAGTTCGCCACGAGGCCGGCGAGCAGTGCCAGTTCGGCGTTCTCAGGATGCGCCTTCGCCGCCTGCACGAGGAAGCCGAGGTCCTTGCTCAGCCGGTCTGCCACCTGCTGCCGGGGTATATCGAATTGCCACAACGCGGGGGCCGTCCAGTAGAGACAGTACGGTTCAAGCTGCTCAACGTCGTCCAGCGCGGCAAGCACCGCGGTTTCCTGCGGCAGCGCATCCCTATGGATGGCGGCAAGGTCGGCATGGAGCCGGACGGCTGGAAGGAAGAAGGCAAAGGCAAACCAAACCGCTGCTTTGCGCACGGAAACCTCGCGGACTCAGAATGTGAGAGTCAGTGTAGTTCAACACGCCCGGTCGCTGCGGTTTGTCTGTTGTCAACCCGGGATAGGGACTAATTCGGCGCGCCGGTGGTTTCCTCGGCCACAAACAAGCACTCCCCGCACTGGCACACCCGGCGCAGGTATTCCCAGGAGTAGATGCCGCCGGAGTGGCCGTCCAGCCAGTTGAACTGGATGGCGTAGCGGCCCACGGCGTGCGCGCTGGCCGGCTTGGCGGGGGGGGCGTACATGGGCAGCAGTTGGGCCGGCTTGGGCTTGGGCTGTCCGGGCTTGCGGCCTTCGGCCTTGCGCTCCTCGACGCAGGTGGCGCAGGGGCAGGCCTCGCGCAGCCAGGCAAAGCTCCATGCGCTCCTGTGGCCGTCTACCCAGTCGATCTCCATCCCCTTGCCCTCGGTCAACAGCACGCGGACCTTCTCCGGGGTGACGGCGATGCGGGGAAGCGGGCGGTTGGCCTCGGTCTCGCGCCCCTCCTCGCCCTTGGAGACAAAGCGAATCCCTTCGTGGCTCATGAGTACAGCTTACAGGGATCAGGGGTCAGGGGTCAGTCTTGCGTGAGCGGCGAATGCGGCCATTGATGAGCCGAAAGTGCCATCGTCTGACCACTGACAACTGACCACTGACAACTGATCCCTGACTACTGTCTCCAGAAGAACCATGCGGCCATGGAGAGGCCGATCGAGACCACCAGCCCGCGCAGCACCGGCTGCGGAACCATGCGCGCGAAGCGGGCCGAAGTGTAGCCGCCGATGGCGCAGGTAATCATGGCCAGCAGGCAGTAGCGCCAGACGACCTGGCCTTTGACCGTGAAGATGAGGAAGGCGACACCGTTGGCCAGGGTGGTGGAGACCACCTTGAGGGCGTTGATCTCGTGGATGTCCTCAAAGCCGAACAGAGAGAGCAGGGTGATGAGCAGAAATCCGGCGCCGGCCCCAAAATAGCCCACGTAAAAGCAGACCGCCATGGTGGAGAAGAAGACGGGGAGGCGGCGTGGCGCATGAATCGCGCCGCTCCCAGCGCCCTTGCGCCGCTCCAGCCAGCGGGAGACCGGGCCGCTCGCGGCAAAGATACAGGCCGCCGCCAGCAGCAGCCAGGGCACCATGTGGAGGAAGGTCATCTGCGGCGTGTTAAGCAGGACCGCGGCGCCAGCGGTCCCGCCCCCCAGCCCTGCCAAACCCATGGGCCAGGCAAGACGAAGGTTCTTGCGGATGTCGTCGCGGTAGGCGGCGATGGAAGTGAGCTGGCCGGGCCACAGCGCCACCGTATTGGTAGCGTTCGCCTGTATCGGCAGAATCTTCATCCCCAGCATGGCCGGAAAGAGCAGAAACGAGCCGCCGCCGGCCACGGCGTTCAGCACTCCAGCCAGAAACGCTGCGACGGTGAGCCAGAGCCAATGCCAGTCCATGTAGGCGGGAAGGCTGGAGAGACGCATCATCTGTCCTTGATTGTAAGAGCACAAACAACGCGATGCGGAGTCGAAAGGACCGGAGCCAGGGATAACGTTACAGTGAGCAGGGAATGAATGGGTCGATCCGGTTGGGTCGTCCGGCTTTGGCCCGCGATACAACTTCAAGCAGGCGCCGGCCATCTTATCAGGAGCAAGCCTGGATTCGACGAAGCCGGAGGACATTGATGACAACGCTTATAGGCACAGCACCTGAGGAACTGTCGATACGCAATCCTGTCTTCCCCGCCAAGCGGCGCTTTCCTATCCTGCGCGACCTTGACGAGCGAGCTGTGCTGGCCCTCACCATCGGAACGCCGGAACACGCCGAACTGGTAGCAGCGGTCAAGCGGAACTTCCCTGAAGTCTACGAAACAAACTAGATCGGACAACAAATGGGGAACTTTCCGGCTGGCCCGGCTGCGGATTCCTGCGTCCTGATTCCGAGGTAAATCGGCGAATCCACAGCGTTCGCGGGAAGCGGTTCGTCCGGCTGTGAGAGGCCTTTCTGCGCCTCCGTCTTCGAGATTTCGCTTAAGTGATTGATTTTCCTAAGGTTACGCACAGACAAAAATATTAGCATATATCGCTCATATTTTCTGAATCGTTTGTGCTATATTCTTATCAGATTGATTGAGCAGCCGGGACTCAACTTCCGGCGCTATCAAATCGAGAATCCACCTGGAGGACACATATATGGCAATCACTCGTTGGGACCCGTTCCGGGAAGCAGTAGCATTGCAGCACCGCGTCAACTCTCTCTTTCGCGATCTGAACGTCGGCGAAGGCGAGGATCCGTTGGCCGCAGCCAGTTTTGTACCGCCGGTCGACATCTATGAGGATGCGCAAAAGGTCGTGCTCAAGCTCGAAGTTCCGGGCATCGAGGAGAAGGACCTGGATGTGCGCGTCGAGAACCACACCTTGACCGTCAAGGGCGAGCGCAAGTTCGAGGCCGAGGAGAAGGAGCAGAACTTCCATCGCATCGAGCGGCGCTATGGAAGCTTCTACCGCGCCTTCACGCTGCCTTCGACCGTCGACACGGAAACCGTGAAGGCCAGCTACAACGCAGGCGTGCTCAAGCTCGAGCTCGACAAGAAGGCCGAAGCCCAGCCCAAGCAGATCAAGATCAACGTGAACAAGACAAAGCAGGAAGAGCCGGAGCTGGCAGGCGTGCGGTAAGAAGAACAGTGATCGGTGTTCAGTGAACAGTGGCCAGTGGTCAGTTTTGAACGCTGACCACTGTTCGCCTTTGCTATTTATTAAAGCGGATCGGGATTCGCTGTCCGCTGAGGCAACCATGGCTATTCGTTGGGAAAAGCTGACCGTCAAATCGCAGCAGGCGATGCAGCAGGCGCAGACGCGCGCCGCGGAATTGGGCAACCCCGAGGTGCAGCCTGTGCACCTGCTGCTGGCGCTCATCGAGGACTGCGAGGGCGTCATTCCTTCGGTGCTCGAGAAGATCGGCGTTCCCACCGAAAGACTGGAGCACGACCTGCACCAGATCGAGGAGAAACTGCCTCGTGTCGCAGGAGCCGCGTCGCAGCCGGGCCTGAGCCAAGCGCTCAACAAGGTCCTGGAGCAAGCCTTCCGCGAGGCCGCCAACTTCAAGGACGAATACGTCTCGACCGAGCATCTGCTGCTGGGCGCCGCGCACCTCAAAGGCGATGCCGTGCGCGAAGCTCTGGCTGCCGCTGGGGCTACGCGCGACGCCATTTTGAAGGCGCTCACCGCCGTGCGCGGTTCGCAGCGCGTCACTGACCAGAACCCCGAAGGCAAATTCCAGGCGCTGGAGAAATACGCCAAGGACCTCACCGATCTGGCCCGCCGCGGCAAGCTCGACCCGGTCATTGGCCGCGACGAGGAGATTCGCCGCGTGATTCAGGTGCTCAGCCGCCGAACCAAAAACAACCCTGTCCTGATCGGCGAGCCGGGCGTGGGCAAGACCGCCATCGTCGAGGGCCTGGCGCGGCGCATCGTTTCCGGCGACGTTCCGGAGAGCCTGCGCGACAAGCGCGTGATCTCGCTCGATCTGAGCTCCATGCTGGCCGGCGCGAAATACCGCGGCGAATTTGAAGACCGGCTCAAGGCGGTTCTGAAGGAAATCGAAGAATCGAACGGCGAGATTGTGCTCTTCATCGACGAACTGCATACGTTGGTAGGCGCGGGCGCGGCCGAGGGAGCCATCGACGCCAGCAACATGCTCAAGCCGGCTCTGGCGCGCGGCGAGCTGCGGGCCATCGGCGCAACCACGCTGAATGAGTACCGCAAGTACATCGAGAAGGACAAGGCTCTGGAGCGGCGTTTTCAGATCGTCTACGTCGGCGAGCCCAACGTGGAAGACACAATCGCCATTCTGCGCGGCCTGAAACCGCGCTACGAGGCGCATCACAAAGTGAGCATCAAGGATGCGGCCATTGTGGCCGCGGCCACGCTTTCGCATCGCTATATCAGCGACAGATTCTTGCCCGACAAGGCCATCGATCTGGTGGACGAAGCCGCGGCTTCGCTGGCCATTCAGAAAGGGTCGGTACCAACGGAGATCGATCAACTGGAGCGCGAGAAGACGTCTCTGGAGATCGAACTCGAGGCGCTGAAGCGCGAGACCGATGCCAACAGTGTCGCGCGCCGCGATGAGGTCGCGCGCCAAGTCGCGCAGTTGACGGAGCAGATCACAGCCAGGCGGGCCCGTTGGACGAAAGAACGCGAGGCCGACAGCCGCATTAGCGAGATCAAGGAGAAGATTGAAGCCTTGCGCTTCGAGGCCGAGGAGCAGACGCGCAAGGGAATGCTTGATCGCGCCGCGCGGATTCAATACGGCGAACTGCCCAGGCTCGAAGCGGAGCTGAAGAAACTGACGGCGCAGGATGGCAATGCCGGCGCTGCCCGCATGTTGAAAGAAGAGGTGGACGAGGAAGACGTCGCCAGGATCGTCAGCAAGTGGACCGGGATACCGGTCTCGCGGATGCTCGAAGGCGAAGTCAAAAAATTAGTCGAGATGGAGCAGCGGCTGCGCGAGCGCGTGATCGGGCAGGACCCGGCTCTGACCGTGGTGGCCAACGCGATTCGCCGCTCCCGCGCGGGGTTGAGCGACCCCAAACGGCCTATCGGCTCTTTCATTTTTCTCGGACCGACTGGAGTGGGAAAAACGGAAACCGCCCGCGCCTTGGCCGAGTTCCTCTTCGACGACGAGCAAGCCATGGTGCGCATCGACATGAGCGAGTACATGGAGAAGCACGCCGTGGCGCGGCTGATCGGCGCGCCCCCAGGCTACGTGGGCTACGACGAGGGCGGGCAACTCACGGAAAGTATCCGGCGCAGGCCCTATGCCGTCATCCTCTTCGACGAGATCGAGAAGGCCCACCCCGATGTCTTCAACATCCTGCTGCAGGTGATGGACGATGGCCGCCTGACCGACGCCAAGGGCCGCACGGTAGATTTCAAGAACACCGTGCTCATCATGACCTCGAACTTGGGCGCGCACATGTTGCAAGGCGACGCGCTCAAGAGCGACCACGACTTCGACATGGCGCGCGAATCGGTGATGCGCGTCCTGCGCGAGCACTTCCGGCCGGAGTTCTTGAACCGCGTGGACGACATCGTGATCTTCCGTCCGCTGGGCGCCGCGCAGATGGACCGGATTCTCGACCTCAGGCTGAACGATGTGCGCAAGCTGCTCGAAGCCCGGCAGATTTCGCTCGAGTTGACCGAGCCGGCGCGGCAACTGATTCTCGCAGCGGGTTCGGATGCGGCTTACGGAGCGCGTCCGCTCAAGAGGGCGCTGCAGCGCATGATTCAGGATCCGCTGGCCATCAAGATTCTCAATGGCGAGGTCCTTCACGGCGCCCACGTGCGCATCGACGTGGACCGAAAGTCCAACCAGTTGCACTTTGAGCCGATGGGACGCGAGGCGATGGCGTAAATGGTCGAGTTGAGGGCCTGAAGCCGGGCCTGCAGCGGAATCGAAACGGAGAACAGCATCTCCGCCAGAGGGAGCCCCCACTTCCCCAAAGGAGGCCGGCTTTTGAGGAGGCGCTTTTCAGGTAAACGAAACATAATAAACAACGTGAACGATGCATCCCATGTACTTGTCCGTAAACAGCCCCCCCGAAAACCCCGATTTTCGCGCTAAGAACACGGTTTTTGGGGGGTTGGAAAGCGGGAACTGCCGCTTAAGTGACCTGTCTCGCCCGCCCTTCCTCAGCTGCCGCATCCAAACCCCAGACCTTTCCTCCGTCCCTGCACCGCGATCCAGGAAATTCCCGAGCGCGATTCATCTGAGAGACTGGTAGCGGGGAGAAGCGATGGAGATTACCTCCCAGGACGTACTCCTGGTCATCGACGTACAAAACGATTTCTGCCCCGGAGGCGCGCTGGCCGTGCCAGGCGGCGACGCCATCATCCAGGTAATTCACCTGGTCGCTCGGAAGTTCGAGCACATTGTTCTTACCCAGGACTGGCACCCTGCGGGCCACTCGTCGTTCGCCTCCGCCCATGAGGGCACAAGGCCGTTCGATTCGATTGAAGTCAGTTCCGGACTCCAGACGCTTTGGCCGGACCACTGCGTCCAGGGCAGCCAAGGCGCCGAATTCCACCCTGCGCTCCACCTTCCGCAAGCGGAGTTGATCCTGCGCAAAGGTTTCCTTCACGCGATCGATTCCTATTCCGCGTTCTTTGAAAACGACCGCGTCACGCCCACCGGCCTGGCCGGCTACCTGGAGGAGCGCAAACTCACTCGCATCGTTTTCGCCGGCCTGGCCTACGACTTTTGCGTCGGATACTCGGCTCTCGACGCGCGTCGCCTGGGCCTGCCTGCCGTCGTCCTGCTAGACGCCTGCCGAGCTATCGACCTAAACGGCTCGGTCGCCAAAATCGAAGCCGAATTCGACCACGCCGGAGTCATGCTCATCGATAGTGCGGCGCTCGTCAGCTGAATCTTCAGTTGCCGCGTAGAATCACAACAGGTTCAGCGGTCTTTCCCCGCATTCCAAAGTATGTCCCGCAACTTCTACATTCTGGCCGCCACGTTTCTATTCTTCGGGCTTCTTTCCGGCGGGATGGCGCTGGTTCCCTCGAGCTTTCAGCCGGGCCTTCCGGCCAATGCATCGCTGTGGCGGACCGTGGCCATGTTTCTGCTGCTGTTCGGCTTGGTCTCTGCGCTCATCGGTGTGATGAGCCACCTCTTCGAGCAGGTAGACAGGCGCAGCGAGGAGGCTCGCCTCGCGGCGCGGAAAAGACGACGGCGTCCCCGTGCATAGGTCTTCATCCGCGGGGTGGAAAGCGAAGAGGCAGAAGGCACTAGAATCGAGTCTGGGACTCTTCCCCGCACAGAATCGAGCAGACACCAATGTATGAAGTCACCGTGGAGGCCGGTTTCTCTTCCGGTCACTACCTTCGCAACTACCGGGGCAAGTGCGAGAACCCGCATGGGCACAACTACAAAGTCCGCGTCACACTGGCCGGCGAGGCGTTGGACGAGGCCGGCTTATTGCTCGACTTCAAGCTGCTCAAGCAAGTGCTCCGCCCGGTGATCGAGCGTATCGACCATCGGATGCTCAACGATCTGGAGCCCTTCACCGTCCTCAACCCATCGGCCGAAAATCTTGCCAAGTACTTCTACGACCAGACCAAAGAGCAGCTCGCAGGGATGACCCAAGGCCGGGTGAGCGTGAAGGACTGCACCATCTGGGAGACGGATACGACGACGGCTACCTACTATGAATAGGCGAGGCGTGCAAGTCAGTTCATCTGGCTCGATTTGGACTTGATGTACTTGTCGAAAGGGATCTCGAAGGAGAACAGCTCGTTGCCGTCGGCGTCGCACAGCTTGCGAAGCAGCAGCTTGGCGCCGCGCAGCGGGTGGGTCAACTCGGAGACATCGTAAAACAGAAAGCCGGCGCGTGTTGTGTGCGGCTCGATCACCAGGGCCTGGAACTCAAAAGTGTCGAAGTCCTGTTCGACCTCCTTGTTACTGGTTTTGGGCTTCAGCTTGATTGAGGGTAGCGGGCCGGGCATCGGAATCTTGCTGCCCTTTCTCTCCTTGTCCGTCAACAGCCGCTCCACGTCCTCGGGTTCGGCGGCCTGAATCTTGTCTCCTGCAGCGGTCAAAAAAAGAATGCGCGCATCGCGCAGAGAGATGGGCCGGTTGCCGTTGTTGGTCACGATCAGTCGCACCGGCATCACGCCGTGTCTCAGGTAATCCAAGCGAAAGATGGCTTCCTTTTCGCGTGTGTCGTAGGGTTCGGCCGCGATGGCCACCTTCTCTTCGTCGTGAACCTCGACTGCGGCAAACGTAGTAGCCGGCTGTACGGGGGGGGGGGTGTGGTCGATGGCCATGGCCGGCAGCGCCAGCCAGAGCAGGAACGGCGGAAGTGTCCGCAAGGTCCTCATCGTGCTCGACTGTATCATTTGAGGGTTAGACCAGGGACTGAGGATTTCAGTTACGCATGATCCTGTTTTTTTACAATATCGCCCTGCTCATGGCTCTTCTACTCGGCGCTCCTTGGTGGCTGTGGAGGATAGTCACCACACAAAAGTACCGTGAGGGGCTCATGGAGCGCCTGGGCTGGGTTCGGCAGGGTCGGGAAGGCCGATTCAAGGGTCGGAGCACCAGCGGCTTTGAGACAGACAGACCCCTGATCTGGGTCCACGCCGTCTCTGTCGGCGAGGTGCTTGCGGTAAGCCGGCTCGTCAAAGCGCTAGACGCCGCGCTGCCCGATCGCTTCGTTGCTGTCTCCACCACCACCCGCACCGGCCAGGCGCTGGCGCGGGAGCGCTTCGGGAGCAATCGGGTCTTCTATTGCCCGCTGGACCTGCCTTGGGCGGTTCGGGTTTATTTGAACGCTCTCCGCCCCCGGCTGCTCGTTCTGGCCGAAACCGAATTCTGGCCCAACCTGCTTAACGGCTGTTTCCGTCGTCAAATTCCGGTAGCCGTAGTCAATGCCAGGATCTCCGACCGTTCCTGGCCTCGGTACTGGCGGCTCCGAAGTCTTTGGAAGCCCTTGCTGGGGCGGCTGAGCCGGGTCCTGGCCCAGAGCGAGACCGACGCCGAACGGCTCCAGGCGATCGGCTGCGCGCCAGAGCGTGTTTCGGTCGCCGGCAATCTTAAATTCGACGTTCGCGCCGTCAACGAAGCCGAAGCCACTTGGCAGTTGAAGGCGCTTGCGCCGGACCTGCGGTTCGTTGTGGGGGGCAGCACTCTCGAAGGCGAAGAGGCCGCGCTGCTGGAAGCATGGCTACCTCTCCTCGAAGCTGATCCGCATCTGGTGCTCGTTCTCGCCCCGCGCCACCCCGAACGCTTCGCCTCAGTCACAGCGTTGCTCGACAAGTTCGGAACCCCGTGGATCAAGCGTTCGGATTGGCGCTCGCAACCCTCCGCTGCGCTCAAGCCCCTGAATCCCGGCGAGATTGTCTTGCTCGACACCATCGGCGAGCTTGCCTCGGTCTATTCGCTTGCCACCGTCGCCTTCGTTGGCGGCAGCCTGATCCCCGCCGGCGGCCATAATCCGCTGGAGCCGGCCCAGTTCGCTGTCCCCATCGTGATGGGTCCGCACTACTCCAACTTCCGCGCCATCGTCGAAGAACTCCTGGCGCACCGAGCCCTTCGCATCGCCGCCAAAGAAGACCTGGCCTCCGCCCTCATCGAACTGCTGCAAGACGCCCCCACTGCTGCGGAGATGGGTGCGCGCGCAAAGAGGGTCTTCGAACAACAGGCCGGCGCGACTGGCCGATGCGTTGAGGCGGTGCGTGAACTTCTCGGGGCGAGCAACAATCCGGGGCACTCCGCATGAAACAGCCGTTCTCGTCGCGCCGCCTGCTTCTCCCTCTGGTTCCTCTTTACCGGCTGGCGCTGATCGCTCGCGAACTCCGCATGCGCACCGGTCTCGAACCTATCCGGCGTCTCCGCTGGCCAGTCGTCGGCATCGGCAGTCTCTCTGCCGGCGGCTCGGGCAAAACGCCGCTCACCATTGCTCTGGCCAAAGCCCTGTCCCAGCGCGGCCTCCAAGTCGACGTCCTATCCCGCGGCTACGGCCGCATCGGCAGGCTTCCTGCCCGCGTCGACCCGGAGGGGACCGCCGAGGCCTTCGGGGACGAACCGCTCCTGATCGCGCGCGAAACGGGCGTCCCGGTCTACGTCGCTGCGCTCCGTTACGACGCCGGCCTGCTGGCCGAAGCTGGCTTGCAAGAAGCCTCTGGAGAAAGTCGCCGGCTCCGAATTCACCTCCTCGACGACGGCTTTCAGCACCGCCAGCTTCACCGCGAGGCGGACATTCTGCTCCTCAACCGCCAGGACTGGACCGGCAGCCTGCTCCCCGCCGGAAATCTCCGCGAGCCCCTCAAAGCTGTCCGCCGCGCCGGTGTCATCGCGATTCCGGCGGACGATCCGAGGTTGGAAGAGGAACTGAAGGCCTGGGGTTGGTCGGGCCCGGTCTGGCGTCTGCGCCGCAAGATGGACGTCCCCGCCGTCGATGGTCCCGTTTCCGCTTTCTGCGGCATCGCGCGCCCGGAACAGTTCTTCACCGGCCTCGAAGCTGCCGGCCTCCACCTTGCAGCGCGGACAGCCTTCCCCGACCACCACCGCTTTACCGCGCGCGATGTCGAAAGGTTAGTCTCATCGGCCCGCGCCGCCGGAGCCAAAGCCATCCTCACCACCGGGAAGGACTTCGTCCGGCTGGGCAAGCTCTCACCCGGCTTTCCAGGCACCCTGCCACTGAAAACCGCCCGCCTGCGCATCGTGATCGACAGCGAGGAAGACGCCATCGGCTGGATTGCAAGGCCAGGGCAAACGCATCTTAATTTCCCAGCAAGTGGAGCAGGGAGTCATTGTCCCACCCTGCTTTCAGGCGTTTTCCGTGGATGCCGCGCTTTGAAGTCTTATCTTGCTTGAGCATGTTGAGGG
>Ga0326727_10004596_pt1 | contig 41104 bp, 29 predicted proteins | sample MB2enrmetagenome_FD_207643 | JGI IMG/M metagenome (GOLD analysis project Ga0326727, IMG submission 207643) | Lab enriched peat soil microbial communities from McLean, Ithaca, NY, United States - MB29MY | ecosystem: Environmental > Terrestrial > Soil > Wetlands > Peat | place: USA: New York...
ATGAGAAGGCGCATCAGTTCAGCAACGCCTATGGCAGGGTGCGTATCGTTGAGCTGAAGGGCAAAGTGGCTTGAAAATTCACTCAGGTCGCCGCCAAGCAGTTTGTAAATTCTCAACATGTCCTGGAGGGAGCAGGAAACAAAAAAATACTGTTGTTCAAGCCGCAGCTGTTTGCCCTGGATTGGTTCGTCGTTGGGGTAGAGCACCTTGGTGATGTTTTCCGAGTAGATCTTCTGGTCCACGGCGCCGTAGTAGTCACCAACGTTGAAAGCCTCAAACTCGAAAGATTCAACGGCTTCAGCCTTCCAGAGGCGCAACAGATTGCATGTGTTCACGCGGTATCCAAGTATTGGGGTGTCGCACGCGACACCCTTCACAGTGCGGTTGGGAATCCATCGAAGCCGGTAGATGCCATGATCGTCTTCATAAGGCTCCGTGTGACCCCCAAAATTCACGTGATAGGAGATCTCTGGTCGGGCCATCTCCCAAGGGTTGCCTAATCGGAGCCACTGGTCAGTTCGCTCCACCTGCCAGCCGTCTCGGATCTCCTGGTCGAAAATACCGAACTCGTAGCGTATGCCATATCCAATGGCAGGGATCTCAAGGGAAGCGAGGGAATCCAGGTAACAAGCCGCCAGCCTTCCCAGCCCCCCATTGCCAAGCCCAGGCTCCTCTTCCTGGTCGAAGATGGCCTGGATATCGATGCCCTCTTCCTCCGCAGTCCTGCGGACATTTTCGTAGAGGCCGAGGTTGATCAGGTTGTTTTCCAAGTGGGGGCCAAGGAGGAATTCAGCCGAGAGATAACCGACTATCTTAATATCTTCTCTACCCAGTTGCTCAACGGTCTTGATCCAACGGTGCAGTAGCTGATCCCTCACTGTGTAGGCAAGAGCCATGTAGAGGTCGTTTTTGCTGGCGCCCTTCGAAAACCGCCCCTGTGTGTAAAAGACGTGTTCGCGAAAAGTGCGTCTCAAACCTTCGATGCTCATGTCTGAGCGACCGCCGGTGGAAAGATCTGTTGCCGATTGCCTGGATTTGGATACTTTCGCCATCTCGTGACTCCATAGTTCTGATGTCCAGGGACACGAATCCCCGTTGCGGACAGGTAGAAAACCCACTGAGCGAAAACTACCTTGAACCTTCAACCTGCCGGAAGACCACTATTGCGCGGTACAGAAAGTGGTGCCAGCGCCCCGGAGGGCAGTGACGGCCGCCTTGACCCTCTCGGCCATAGCCGCCTCGGCCAGTGCGAGGTAAGATCGGGGGTCGTATTTCTTCTTGTTGCCCACTTCTCCGTCTACCTTGAGCACCGCGTCATAGTTCCTGAGCATGTGGTCGGCGACGGCCCGCGTGAAGGCATACTGAGTGTCGGTGTCGATGTTCATCTTCACGACGCCGTAATCAATAGCCTCGTGAATCTCCTCCGGAAGTGAACCGGAGCCGCCATGGAAAACGAGATAGAACCTGGCATCCCTGCCGTATTCTTTTTCCACGGCATCCTGGCCATCTTTGAGAATAGATGGTTTGAGCTTGACATGTCCGGGTTTATAGACTCCGTGCACATTGCCAAACGTGGCGGCAAGGAGAAACCGTGCTCCTTTGATGGCACCCAATCGACGAGCCACTTCCAACATATCCCCGGGAGTGGTGTATAGCTTCTCGGCAGGCGCACCTTCCGCTTTGATTCCATCCTCCTCTCCGCCGACAACCCCGGCTTCGACTTCCAGGATCAGGTCGCTTCGGCGGCAACGCTCGAGAAGCGGAACGGCGATGTCCAGGTTTTCATTGAGGGGCAGGGCGCTCCCATCAAACATGTGGCTGTTGAAAAGATTGGGTTGCCCGGCCTTGCGGCGCCGCTCCGTTTCCTCCACAAGGGGGATGAGAAAGCTTTCCAGCATCTGAGCCTGGCAATGATCGGTGTGCAGAGCGACGTAAATGTTGTAACGGGCGGCGGCCCTGTGAACGTGCTCGGCGATGGATATGGCCCCCATCGCCATGTCCTTCACCGACGATCCGGAGGCGAAAGCCGCTCCTCCCGTCGAAACTTGGATGATTCCGTCGCTCCGGCTCTCGGCCAATCCCTTCAAGACAGCATTGGCGGTGGTGAGGGAGCTGACATTGATGGCCGGATAGGCAAAGCGGCCCTCCTTGGCTCTATCGAGCATTTTACAGTAGGTCTTATAATCGGCAATTGGCATACCGCCTCCCTTTCATTGGAAAAGCATGTATGGATACCCCCGGCGGCGGAATGCGTCGTCGAAACGGGAGACAGGATTTCTCCGCAGGCCTCCTGTTCTTCAGCCCCCGAAGTCCACCATCAAACCGTCGAGCGCAGCCAGTCGTGAAATCAGGTCCTCCACACGTGAACTGTATCCCCACTCGTTGTCATACCATGCGATCACCTTGACCAGCGTGCGGTCCATGATTTGAGTGAGCGCCGGGTCGAAGATGCTCGAGTGGCTGTTACCAATAATGTCGGTGGAGACAACGGGATCTTCCTGATACTGGAGTATGTCTTTGAGATCGCCCTCAGCCGCTTTGCGAACCGCTTCGTTCACCTCCTCCTTCGTCACTCCCGTGTTGAGCTCCACAGTGAGGTCCACGACGCTTCCGTCCGGCACCGGAACCCGCATGGCCATCCCGTCAAGCTTGCCGGCCAGTTCGGGAATGACCCGGCCGATGGCGCGCGCCGCCCCGGTCTCCGTCGGAATGATGTTCATGCTGGCATGGCGTGAGCGCCTAAAGTCCTTGTGCGGCGTATCCACCAGCCGCTGGTCGGCCGTGAACGCATGCACGGTGGTCAGGAGTCCGCGTTTGATGCCAAATTCCCGGTGCAGGACCAAAGCCAGCGGCGCCGCGCAGTTTGTAGTACAACTGGCATTGCTGATGATTCTTGCGTCTTTGGTCAACACATGATCGTTAACGCCCAGCACAACGGTACTCTCCAGATAATCCTTGGTGGGCACCGTCACGATCACGCGTTTGGCGCCTGCCCGGAGATGACTTTCGAGTTCGCTGATTTTGCGGAACCTTCCAGTGCTCTCGATGACATAGTCCACCCCCAACTCGCGCCATGGAAGTTTCTCCGGATCTTTCTCGCCCAGCACTTTGAAAGGGTCGTTGTCTATGGTCAGAATGTCGCCCTCGAGATGAACCTCGCCCGGATACAACCCATGGACACTGTCGTATTTGAACGCGTAGGCGAGCTGCTCCGGGCTTGTCAGGTCATTAATCGCCACCACATTGAAGTGTTTGCGCATCTTGGCGATCCGGGTAACAATCCGCCCGATGCGGCCAAAACCATTGATTGCAATCTTGGGAATTGACATTGTGAACCTCCCATGCAGGTTGTTTGCTCATTCCAGCCCTTCAGCCCTTTCTCCTCACGGGGGTCTTTACCGGCCGATCCCGATAACCCCATGAAGAAGAGTGATGAGTGGAGCGCAAACAGTCCCATGTCGCCGTTAGAAGGGGTCAACAGAGATAACATGCGCCGACCGGTGTCCCTCGGGATAGTGTGCGCTGCGGCGGTTATATCGTTCTCGGCTGACCCGTTGATGCCAGGACCGTGTCCCACAGCCATCCTGCGGGATCGATCTTCTTTCGCCCGGACACCGCCATGGGAATTGGCACGTGGGTGAATGCGCCACCCCAGTCGCCCACCACCATGTTGGTTCGTCCGGCCATGCCGGCGTGCACCGCATTCTGGCCAAGAGCCAGGCAGAACGCCGAGTCGTGAGCATTGGCCGGGACGCTTCGTATGGTGTAGCTGGGGTCGATGTACTTCAGATTGATCTCTTTCCCAGCGTCTCTGAAGTGCCTATTAATCTGATCGCGCAGGAAGTTCCCGATATCACCAAAACGGATATTTCCTGAGGCGTCACGCTGTTGCGTGCTCTGCATGAGGTCCTGGCCGGCGCCTTCTCCCACGACGATAACGGCATGCCCCTTTTGGTCAAGCCTCTCGTCAAGGCTCTTAAGAAAGCCCTCAAGGGTGAACGGAATCTCTGGAATTAAGCAGTAATTCACGTCGTTGTAGGCCAAGGCGGCGAACACGGCGATGAAGCCCGATTCGCGTCCCATGAGCTTCACCAGGCCTACGCCGTTTCTCGCTCCTTTCGCCTCCGTATGGGCCGAAGTGATAGCGGCTCCGGCCTCCGTAACAGCCGTCTCAAAACCGAAGGATCTCTGCACATAGGATATGTCATTGTCGATTGTTTTCGGGACACCGATTACGGCGATCTCCAGTTTGCGCCTCGCAGCTTCATCAGCGATCGCCTGTCCTCCACGCAAGGTACCATCCCCTCCTATGGTGAAGAGGATCCCTATTTTCATCCGTTCCAGAGTATCTAGCATTTCAGAGACCTCCTGGGGCCCGCGCGAAGAACCCAGGATCGTCCCTCCATGTTCGTGAATCCTTGCCACCGACTTGGGAGTCAATTCGATCGGCGCGTGCTTGTGCCTGTAGTTAAGTCCTTCATATCCAAATGGAAATCCGTATATGCTCTGCACTCCGTAATGGTGGAAAAGGCTCATCACGATGGCGCGAATGACATCATTCAAACCAGGGCAAAGGCCCCCGCACGTCACAATCCCGCATTTCAATTTGGAAGGGTCGAAGTAGATCCTCTCCCTGGGGCCCGCCTTTTCAAAGAAGGGCGGGGGCCTTCCTGCCTTGAGATACTCTTGGATTTTCTGAAGGTTGTTGTCGAAGAGCACATGGTCATCGTCATCGACAAAATGCATGCTGGGCATGGGAGATGGGATGCGGCATTCCCCCAGTTGCGATATGGAAAGATCAAGTCCAGCTTGATTCACGGTCCGCCTCCTTGATGGTCCTTAACACTCCATACAGACAATTGGCTCAAGGGATGCAGTAAAATGAAACGGCAATGATGGTGTACACGCCGAAGGCGACGCTCAAAAACTCAAGAGTCTCGCGTTTTACTAATGTTATTATAAACATAAGAATGACGTGGAAAAGCGTTTAGTTATAAGATTCACAATCAGAAAAGGTCTGCTCCCGAATAGAACCGCGATCCTAACCCCAAGGGATGGGGTTGTGTTCCTCAGAAACTCATTCCCTGGAGGGTCCCTGATTGTTCCAAAGGAGGCCTTCTATCTTGTCTGCAACACTTCGGGCAATCTCTTCCTGTAAATCGATTACCCTGCATGACTCTAGATCACGTTTGTACTGCTCGCCCCATATCTGCATCAGAGTGGCTGTATCGATCAGCCTGAGGGTGAACTTGATAGTCTGCCCCTCTTTTCGAAGGCTTCCCTCAAGAAAGAACCTCACCCCAAACTCTTGCCTTGCCTGTCTTGCATCAATAGATTTTTCATTCCAATGCATAACGGAGTGAAACGAGTTAACCTGTAGACCGCAGTGGGCCAGCTCACTCATAAGCTCCTCGGTCAGACCGTAGGCCAGGTATTCTTGATCTGGATCATTTGCCAGGTTGGCTAGGGGCATCACGGCAATTGAGGGACCAGTTTCAGTGGGGAGTGGAATAACTTCGGCATGTTCCTGAGGTATTTCCCTCTCTGGAAGAAATATTGAGACAGACCGCTGAGACTGTCCCATCTGCGGCTTTTCAGGGATTACCCTCGAGAAGGTCGGTACGTAGCTTCCCTTGCCAATATCGATTCTTAATTGGTCTTGTATGCCCCGGCCCGAGTAGTAGCTCTCAAGAGTCCTCCGGAGCCTTCCTGCCTGGATACGGACTATTGGATCTATAGTGGGGTCGAAATCTTTCCGTCGGCCGAAAACTTGAGTCGCTACAGTATAGCCCTTGATCTCATGAGCCCGCCCGGCAAGCGTCTCCTCCACGACGTGGCTGAGGAATCCGCAAAGCATGGGCTTGTTTTTGAACTCCGGGCTATCCAGAATGCATTCCAGCTCTTCTCTGACATCGTCTGCAGAGATATCCATAAGCTTGGAAGTTGGATTCGGAGGCCTTCCTGGTTGCACAGTGCTGATAAAACCATTACCGCGAATTTTGTCCAAATGGATAAGAAAATCGTTTGTAAAAACCGGGGAAGCATCCTGTGCCGCATGCATCAGTTCGCTCATTTGGAGGCTCCTTCAGTGGGGGGGCTTGGGAGCTATCTAAACTGGAATGCCTGGAATGCTCGTGCACGTCGTACCAAGTTTGCAGATGAGCCTGGGGTAGCGCTCGGAGAGCCTAAACTACATTCAGACGCGTGACGCTATGATGGTCTCGATGCCTTCGCGCGTGGCCACCTTGTCTATGAAAGCCAGCAAGGTCGAACGCAGAAGTATTCTTGTTCCCAGGAGGGCACTGAATTTATCGGATCGAAGATAGGTGTCCAATTCCTCACGGCTTTCCCAGTATGAAAGCACTAATACCCGGTTCTCGTTTTCCAGATCGAGGTATGCGTTCACTTTGGAACAGGAGGTCTCATGGCGAATGTCTGAAATCATGCATGAGAGCGCTTGCTTGAGTTCCATTAGCTTTTCGGGGGATGCATCCAAGGCTATTCGGAGAATGATCATTCCGATACTCCTTTTGTAAGCCAGATCACATCTAAGCTGAATTTTAGCAGGGGTACAAGATTGCGAATCCCAGGGCCAACGGCAGCGGCAGAATCACTGATTGGATTCCTTATTCAATCTTCGTGCCCGAGAGCAAATGGTGTTGCGTATTTCAGGTAAGTCTAAGCGCTGTGGGGAAAATCAGGGTAAGATAACGGTGCTGGAGGAGTCTTCTATGGCTTTTGGAGGCATGACATTTCCAAGAACCGTGAAATATCATGGTTTTTATGCGGGCTATACGCCGATAACAGGAAGCAGAGTGTTTTGAAACAGGAACAACACTAATGGAAATACGCACCATGAGGCTGCGCTTTTTGGATCCCAAGCTTTCTCATTCGGGAGCGCAGGGTGCCGGGGTTGAGGTTCAGTATCTCGGCAGCTCCAGACATTCCCTCGATCTTCCAGCCAGTTTTCGTAAGAATTTCAAGGATGTATTCTCTTTCCAATTCCTCAAGGGTCTTGTCCCTGGCCATCGCAGGCGCCTGAGGAATTGTGGCTCCATCAAGGTCGTCAGCTAACTGAAGCGTGGTCTCCAAAGAGTTGATCACCGCCCGTTCGATTACGTGTTGCAGTTCGCGGACATTGCCCGGCCATTTATAATTCTTCAGGGCTTCCACCAATCCTGCGGGGATCTTTTGGATTGTCTTTCCAAGTTGCTTGCTGTACTTCTCGACGAAGTGGACAACCATCGGTGGAATGTCATCTATCCTCTCCCTGAGTGGTGGAACTGTGACGGGGTAGACTTTGAGCCTGTACCAAAGGTCGGCACGGAAACGGCCCTCTTTCATCTCCTTTTCCAGGTTACGGTTGGTGGCGGCAATGATGCGTGAGTTAACCTTTATGGTCTGCGTGCCGCCGAGCCTCTCAAACTCGCTCTCCTCGATGACCCGGAGCAACTTGGCCTGCAGGTCGAAGGGGAGTTCTCCGATTTCATCCAAAAACAGGGTGGTATTGTTGGCCAGCTCAAATCTTCCTAATTTCCTTGCTACTGCACCTGTAAACGCTCCTTTTTCGTGGCCGAAGAGTTCGCTCTCTATGAGACCAGCCGGAAGAACGGCACAGTTTACTTTCACCATGGGGCGCGCCCTGCGTGAGCTGTTTTCGTGAATTGTTCTTGCAATCAGTTCCTTGCCGGTTCCGGTTTCTCCAAGGATCAAAACCGTTGTGTCGGTGCCAGATATCTGCTGAGCGCGGTAAAATACGTATTGCATCGCATCACTTCTGCCGATGATATTCCCAAAGTTATGCTCCAGCTTGATCTCTTCCTGCAGATAGGCACTTTCTGCTTCGAGGCGATCCTTTAGATCTTCTATTTCTCGGAGCCTGCTTTGCAGCAGTTCCTCCATCTGCTTGCGCTCGGTGATATCCTCGGCAATTCCGACAATGCGGACATGGTCCTCGCCAGGCCAAACAGGAAAAGAGCGCGAATATATCCACCGGATACTTCCGTCAGGTCGAATTATTCTATATTCAGTGACGCTCTCCTGATTGGCGAAACCTGCGCGGCGTGCGCTCAGAACCATTTCCCTGTCCTCAGGGTGAACGGTGTCGATGAATGAGTCAGGGGCCTTAATAAGACTCTCGCTGCTTAATCCGAAAATTTGCTCGCAGGCAGGACTTATGTAAAAAAGGCCGTTTAGATCCTGAATCCAGAAAACCTCGCGAATGTTTTCCGCCAATTGCCTGAATTTTCCCTCGCTCTCCCGGAGTATTTCCTCGGCATGTCTTCGCTCAGTTACATCCCGGTCCATACCCCGATACCCCATGAACTCGCCATCGAGACCAAATATCGGAACTCCGCTGGTCTCAAGGATCACCTGCCGGCCGTCGCGATGCAGGTTGACGTTTATCAGGCCGGAAAACGGTCTTCTTTCGACGGCAATCTGTGCGAATATGGTTCTAACCCGCTGTGCCTCATCTTCAGGCATTAACTGAAAAGGGGTGCGCCCGATGACCTCCTCCGACTCGTAGCCCAGGATTTTTTCTATTTTGGGGTCTGCGTAGGTGTAATTGGCATTTGCGTCTACTTCCCATACCCAGTCGGCTGATGTCTCAACCAGGGCACGATACCTTTCCTCGCTCTGTTTCAGCGCGTCCTCCACCTTCTTTCGCTCCGTGATGTCCCGACAATAGCCTAGAGAAAGTCTATCTGAGGTCATGACGACATGCAACGAAACCCAGATTATTTGCCCATCACATTTCTTCATCCTGGTCTCGGTTTCCAAATGCCCCGTTTCCAGTAGAGTGGCGAATTTGCGCAGGACCTCCTCACGGTCATCTTCCGGATGGAGGTCCAGGATGTGCATGTTCCTCAGAATACCGGTATCGTAACCCAAAAGGACTGTGGCAGCAGGATTAGAATCAATCAGCCGGCCTTCTCTATCTGCTACGAATATGGCCAAGGGTGCCGATTCGACGTACGAGCGAAACTTGGTCTCGCTCTCCTTTAAAGCTTCCGCCACTCTCTTGCGCTCACTGATATCTTCTATGAATCCTGAGTAATGAAGCGTTTCTCCATCAGGCCCGACAATACGGCGGCAATTGAGCGATACCCAGATTTTGGTCTTATCTTTACGATAATATTCGCACTCATAGTTAAGGAGTACTCCGTTCTGTTCGAGCAGCCGGATATAATCCAGGCGTTGATTCGGGTCTACCCATACCTGATGCGCCGAGTCGGTGATTGTGGATGTGAGATGCTCGGGTGAGTCGTAGCCAAGAATTTTCGCCAGTGCGGGATTGGAAGTGAGGTTTTTCCCTTCCGGCGATGTTTCATAAATACCCTCCAGGGCGCCTTCGAAAATATTTCGATACTTTTCTTCGGCTTTCTTCAGCAACTCCTCGGCCGATTTCCTGCGGCTTCTGTGAATCAGCAGACCGATTATCAGCACCGACTGCACCAGCGAGAACATGAGTAAGCCGATGATGTGCCATTTATATTGTTCCAACGGTGATGAAGGGTGATTTACAAGGATACTGCCTTTGGGAAGCTTGCTAGTGTCTGCCCCCCATCGTTCGAGCTGTTTCCAGTCGAATATGGGGACTGAGTTGAGGACAAGTTGTTCATTCTGTTCTGTAAGGTTAATTCTCCCGCTCAGAATGTCGAGGGCCAGATTGCCAGTCCGAGTGCCTCCAAGCTCGTAGCTTTGCAGAGACCCACCGACCACTCCAAGACCAATGAGCGTGTCATAGAGGCAGAAAACAGGAGCATTCGCCGTCATGGCGACCATTCTTCCCACATCCGTCTGGTTAAAGGTTCGACCGGTCTTATCCCTTAAGACATTCCAATAAATTACTATGCTCTGTGGTGGGAGGTTTGCCACCCGCTCAAGCATTTCTTCGACGGAAAGGTGGGAGGTGTACTCGAACTGCAACTCGCTTTCCCAATGAGAAAAAATACTTCTAGCCTCTCTTTCTGTCTCGGCATCAATCGGGAAGGTTCCGCTGATGAACAGGACGCGCCTGGTTTCCGGGAATAATTCCAGAGCACGCTCCAGAGTACCCTGCACGTCAAGACCTGCAAATATCTGTAAATGCCGATTTCCAGCATAATCCAGCTTGAATCCTTCTTGCATAATCCAGGAGATTGTGGGGACATGAGGAAAAATATCTTTGGCTTCGTTTCGGAGAAAAAGCGTCGCGGGCGCGTGAATTGTGATGATCAAGTCGAGGCTGATCTCCGCATACTTATGCCGGAGTATGTCCGCCAAGGATTGCTTGTGCTCGGTGTCCCTCATGTGCGAAAGGTCCAGGTACTCGAAAAAAAGATCGCCGTCCTTTAAACCTGCGTTTCTCATGATAGAAACAAAAGGAGGATTGAATTTCTGATAAGAGGCCAGTGCATACCCGTAGGAGTACAACACCAAAATGCGCTTGGGGTTAGCGGTTGTCAAGGCATCTGACTGAGACTGTGCACATGCAGGACTGTGGAGCAACCCAAAGAACAGGAGCACCAGCAAAGAGAGATACAGCACAGCCCCCAAAACGGACCTGCGCAGATTTCTGATTTTCAGTTCTTCTTTCGTTGAGCGGCGATCTATCATATCGCTTCCCCATCGATAGGCAGGCATAAAGAGGGCTGTATGCTAAAACATCTTAATGATGCGTTCAGCTACTCTAGCAAATGACAGCTTGAGCCGTCTACTATATGGCTCGACGACGAAATACGAAAGCCTTGGGCAGAAGAATAAGTGCATCTTAATCACTGTCGCGATGATCATCAAGGGCACCGGCGAATCAGCACCTGGCTGGCAACCATAAATGAAATGCCAGCGTTGCGTGGGCCTGACATAAACCCTAGGGTCCGACGCGTGTCTCGTCCAGGCCCCCAAAGCATGTGCCCAACAATGAAAGAAAACACAACCAAAATAGCCCCAGCAAGTGTTGCCCCCGAATCAGCCAATCGTAGTACTTCATCATAATTGAGAAGGACAATCACTGCAGTCAGCAAAAGTATGAAAACCGTTGACGTGCTGCGCATAAGAGGACTCAGGCGTTGGCCTACTTCTCCAGAGCGCGCTTTCAGGAACAAGCCCAAGGCCATCGCCACGATGACCGTTGCGAACAGCTTGAACAGGAGTTTGCCGTGGGCAAATTGGACTTCAAGAAGAACGGAGAGAACCAATGGCACATATATTTGATAAGCTACCTTTGTTGAATCCTCTATTCAGAACGGTCATTTGGTGGCCGATGGGAGTAGCTCAAAGAAGGCGCAGGCCTGCTTCCGTATTTCCTCTGCACCCGTTTCGCAATGAGCGCCAAAGCTATTAGGAATCCGAGCGAAAGGGCCAACCTAGCAAAAAACAGCGCGCCCGAGTCTCCAGAAATCCAAAGCTTCCTTATCTCACCGATGAAAAAAGTAGTCACGAAAATGGTTTCGGCCTCACCCAGGGCAGTGGCGAAAAAATAGTTCCAAAAGCGGACCTTCATTAGTCCCGCACAGTAGTTCACGCGCGCTAAGGGCATGAAACATCAGCCGGAGGAAAAGGACGGCTTTGAAGCCATTTAATTCGATCAGGCCGTCGTAGTTCCTCAGCCTTTCTCCGATAAGGGAATAGACAAACTCCCTTCCCAGCCTGCGGGCAGTAAGATAGGAGATCACTGCCCCTGCGAAACGCGCAAGTAAAGCCCAGGTAAGGTCCGAACATGGCCACACCGATTACTACAAAAACCGTCACCGGGACGAAAAGACAGCCACCAATCGCGCAGAACATCACAAGAAGGGCTGGACCCATTAGACCGGCTTCCCCGATGAGCTTTTGGAACTGATCGAGTTCGAGGTGTGCTCTTATGGGTGCAATCTCCACGAGACCAATCGAAATCGCTGCCAAAGCCAGCAGAATGAGGGTTCTGATAAGTATGCTGCGACGGTCGATCTTCATCATTTTGCCGGGTTCTGCAATTCAATCATAATTTACATCAAACTGCGGTTACCGCGTCAGGGTGGAGCATATGACCTTTTCGTCTATCCGTGGTCGCAGCAGAAAGGCATCGAGTTAATGAGTTTCATTTTCATCAAGTGATACACACACGCCGCTTTGAGGCAACCAACTCGATATGTGACATTTCGCCTGAAATTTATTGAGGATTCCACAAAGAGATGGGGAAAATATACCGCACACTCTGTCCAGACACAAGGACAAAAAGGTCAGGGATGAAGTAAATGCCTCCATTCAATCCTCCTGGGGAGACTTGCTCAATAAGTGCCCAAATTGTCTAGTGGGGAAATGTGGAGGGGAGAAAATAATATTGGATCGATCAGGTGAAGCATCTTGAGTGGACAACCCCACAAACATATTGATGTTAAAGGACCTTAGGCGATTGAGGGATAGAATCAGCCCTTTCGCCGCGGTGGTCTGAAGAACTCCCTGATCTCCTTCGCCAGGGCCTCAGGTTGCTCAAGTGCGGCGAAATGGCCGCCTTTAGGCATTACAGTCCACCGTTTGATATTGGTGTAAACGCGCTGCGCAACCGAGCGAGGTGGGCGTATGATCTCGTGCGGGAACTCGACATAGCCTGTCGGCACTGTGATTTTGGCGCCCTCCGGGATCGGCCAGGCGCCGTGCCTGAGTGCGTAGTAGGGCCAGAAGGAAGATCCAATGGCCCTGGTGACCCAATAGAGAGTGATGTTGGTCAGCATCTCGTCCATGCTCACGGCGCTATCCGGCTCGCCACTGTTATCGGTCCAGGCGCGGAATTTTTCCACGATCCACGCCGCCAGGCCGACCGGCGAATCCGTCAGCCCAAAAGCAAGCGTAGTTGGTCGCGTGCCCTGGATCCATTGATACCCGGTCTCCTCCTTTAGCCATTCGTCCAGTTGCGCACGAAATAGCTTCTCCTCAGTGGTCTCAAGCATCTTCCGACCGCTTGGCACCGCAAGCATATTGAGGTGAATTCCGGTCAGGCGTTGCGCGAACTGGTAACCCAGGCGCGATGTCACAAACGCCCCCCAGTCGCCTCCTTGGGCACCGAAGCGCTGGTAGCCCAGTACGTCGGTCATCAGCTCGGCAAAGACCCCCGCGATCTCCTCTACGCTGAAGCGCTTCTGCCCAGGTCGGAAAGACAACGTGTAGCCCGGCAGCGAGGGCGCCACCACCGTGAAGGCGTCGGCCGGATCGGCCCCGTATCGCACCGGGTCGGTGAGCATGGGGATGAGTTTGTGGAACTCCACCACCGAACCCGGCCAGCCATGGGACAGCAATAGCGGCATCGGGTCAGGCCCTTTGCCGTGTTCGTGGATAAAGTGAACCTCGATGCCTTCCAGCGGCACGGTGAACTGGCGAAAACGATTGAGCATTGCCTCCTGCGCACGCCAGTCGAAACCATTGCGCCAGTAGCCGATCAGCCGCTGCATGTAGGCGACACTGGTGCCGGTGGACCACGCCTCAAGCGGCGGTTCATCGGGCAGGCGCGCACGGGACAGCCTCTCTTGGAGGTCCTGGAGCACGTTATCGGGAATGTTCAGTTGGAACTGCGTCAGTTTTGGTCGACTCATACATCCTCTCCGTGGTGCAATCAGCGGTTGTCCGTCACGAGCGTGCCGCTAAAGTCTCATTTGAATCCTACAGGAGTCATCCCGAAGAGTAAGCGAGGAGGGAAAGAAGGGAGAGACGGAGACTAGGGTTCAAATGTCCGCTCCAGCCCCGGGATGTCCCGATCACCTTATCCGCAACGAGTATCCCCCGCTTTAGGGCATCATCCAATAAATATGCATAACGGTTTGTCATGGCAACGGTTTTGTGCCCGAGCAGGTTCTGTAAGGTAAAAATATCCACCTCTCCGGAGCTTTCTAACCTGGAGGCCAAGGTATGGCGCAGATCATGCGCCCTGATGCAGAATGTTAAAGCCCTTGAGCCTGAACATTTCAACAAGCCACGAGTTAAAGGAGACCTGCAAGAGCAAGTTCGATGAGATTGCGGAGAGCTTATTGGAAAGAGTGGAAGGATAGCGTAAAATTTGTTTACGCTGAAACTTGGACATTGGAAAGTCTCAAAAGAGACGTCTCAGTGAATCAAACTAAATCCGTACATTCGACTCCCTTTCTAAAATGTCCCAGGTGCTAAAATCCGATCATCACTCGCCATGATAACGGGACGACGAAACTACGGGCGGCGATCCTTGTCTGGGATGATACTGGTTGTACGGCCAAATGTCAGGAATGTAAGCACAATGTCAGGGTTCCGGTTCGGCTGGATCTTCCGGCCAAAAAGTTGTAGGACACAAGACAGAACCCAGGCGCTGCTTATGTCCATTCACTTTGCGAGCAGTACGGGATTGTTGTCCCCGGACCAGCTCTGTCGTGTGAGAATTCGCGTGAGAAAAAAAATCCAAAATCTGCTAAAAGCAGCAAAAATCGGAAAAGATGTGACAACCAAAAATCAATAATTTCAAAGGGTTCCAGTAAATTGAGGAGGTTAGGAAGCCCAGAGGTATTGACTCTTAATCAGGAGGTTCGGGGTTCGAGACCCTGGCGGCCCATCAATTAGATCAAGGGGTTACAGTGATTCATGCTGTAGCCCTTTTTTAGTGGGGAAGCACAGGGGAAGCAAGCGGAGCGATTTCATCTCCCGCCTCTAGATTGTGACGGGCACCCATCCGTTAAAACCGAACGGACAGAGGCTCGCAAGAGGTTAAGAGTTGGCTAAGGGGTACGAGCTGTAAGTAGTGAGAGCGGAGTACTGTGCAGGAATTTTCCCAACTACCGCTCTGATTCCCGTTTCAGATGTCGGATGCCCCTGGGGCCCGCGACGATGACATCCTGGGCAAGATTTAAAAAGAGGCCGTGATCCATGATGCCGGCTCGTGAGGCCAGTTTCTGGGCCAGGCCCTCCAGGTCGGCGATGGGTCCGAAGCGACTGTCCAAGATCATGTTGCCCTGGTCGGTACGAAACTCGCTGCCGTCAGGGACTCGCCGGATGGCGGGCTCGGCGCCCAGGGATGACAGGTAGCGGGCCTGAGACTGCCAGCCGTAGGGCAGCACCTCCACCGGTACCGGCCAATGGGTGCCCAGTTGCGGCGACAGTTTGCTCTCATCTACGATAATGATCTCGCGGCGGCTGGCCTGGGCCACGATCTTCTCCCGCAACAGGGCCCCGCCCCCTCCCTTGATGAGATTCAAATTCGGGTCCACCTCGTCGGCGCCATCAATGGTCACGTCAATCTCCTGAGGGAGGTCTTCGGTCAGCATAGGAATGCCCAGCTTGAGCACCTCCTGCCACACGACCGTGGAAGTGGCGAACGCGACAATATCGCGCAGTTGGCCGTTCCTATACAACTCCGCGATACGCCGGGTGGCATAAATGGCCGTGGAGCCGGTGCCCAACCCCACGATCATCCCGGATTGGATGAATTTGACCGCATACTCCGCCGCTTCCTGCTTGTACCGGGCCTGGGCCTCAGAACCTGGGACCACGTCGGTCATGACTTCCTCCCCAGCTTGGCGGCGGCCGGCTGGTCCAGCAGCCAGTGCAGTTCCCCGGACACTGGCTTGATGATCTGGGACGGCAGCACCACCGGCTGGTAGGGTCCTTCAAGGACCCGCTGCAGCATCTCGGCCTTTTTGGCCCCCGACACGAGGAAGGCCACCTGTCTGGCGGCATTGATGATCACCGGCGTCATCGTAACCCGCCACATGTCCACGACTTCGACGTACTGAGCCATGACCCAGCGCACCTGCTCCGTCACTGCGGCCAGGCCAGGGAACAGCGAGGCCGTGTGGCCGTTATCCCCCATACCGAGAAGGATCAGATCGAACCCCTCAGGAGGCGGTACCCCGGTGACAGTATCACCTCCGAAGGTTTGCCGGAGCGCGTCTGCGTAGTCTACTGCGGCCTTCTCCGGCGCCTCATCACCCTTGATGCGGTATATGTTGCCGGGCAGAAGCGGCACCTGGTCGAGCAAGGCGGTCCGGACCATAAGATAATTGCTCTCGGGGTCGTCGGGCGGCACACAGCGTTCATCCCCAAAGAAGATCCGTACTTTGGACCAGTCGATCCGGTCCCGGTAGCCCGCGGTCGCCAGGCGGGCGTAGACCGGTTGTGGGGTGTTGCCGCCGGAGAGGGCCAGCGTAAAGCGGCCGCGCCCGGCGATGGCTTGGGCAGCCAACTCGATAATGAAATCCGCTGCACCGCTGATCAGGCTCTCATTGTCTGGGTAAACGGTAATCTTGGACATGTTTCTTTCTCGAATAGTGACAGCAAATCACCCTATTGGCGCCCACCTTTCAGACGGCGATAGCGCCTGATGAGGGCGTTGGTCGAACTGTCGTGCTTCAGCTCGGGCTCGGACCCGCTGGCGAGTTCGGGTATGATTCGCTTGGCCAGCACCTTGCCTAACTCCACGCCCCACTGGTCAAAGGAGTCGATATTCCAAACGGCGCCCTGCGTGAAAACGTTGTGTTCGTAGAGGGCCACCAGGCTGCCCAACGTCCTGGGCGTCAGGCGCTCGGCGAGAACGACGTTGGTGGGCCGGTTGCCTTCGCAAACCCGGAAAGGTGTCTGGAACGCGGGGGAACCTTCAGCCGTCAGTTCCTCGGCCGTCTTGCCAAAGGCCAGCGCCTCGGCCTGGGCAAACAGGTTGGCCATAAGCAGGTCGTGGTGGCCGGTCAGAGGACTGACCGACTCGCAAAAACCAATAAGATCGCAGGGGACCAACTTGGTGCCCTGGTGGATGAGCTGATAAAAGGAGTGCTGACCGTCGGTGCCGGGCTCGCCCCAGATAATGGGACCGGTCTCATAGCTCACGGATTGGGCCCCCAGATCCACGTGCTTCCCGTTGCTTTCCATCTGCAACTGCTGCAGGTAGGCGGGAAAGCGTTCCAGATAGGCGGTATATGGCATGACGCCTATGGTTTGGGCGCCGAAGAAATTGTTGTACCAGACAGTCAAGAGGCCCATGAGCGCGGGGAGGTTCTTCTCGAGGGGGGCTGTGCGGAAGTGCTCATCCATGGCATGAAAGCCGGCCAGCATCTCCTGAAAGTTCTCCGGCCCTACCGCCAGCATGGTAGAAAGCCCGATGGCCGAGTCCATAGAGTAGCGACCGCCGACCCAGTCCCAGAAGCCGAACATGTTGGCGGTATCGATGCCGAATTTCTGAACCTCCCCGGCATTGGTGGACACCGCCACGAAGTGCCTGGCCACGGCCTCCTCGCGGCCCAGCCCCTTGACTACCCATTGTCGGGCGGTCTGAGCGTTGGTCATGGTCTCCAGCGTAGTGAAGGTCTTGGAGGAGATAACAAAGAGGGTCTCGCCGGGGTCCAGGTCGTGGGTGGCTTCCGTGAAGTTGGCCCCATCCACATTGGACACGAAGCGGAAGATCATGGAACGGTCGCTGAAAGGGCGAAGAGCCAGATACGCCATCTCCGGCCCCAGGTAGGAGCCGCCGATGCCGATGTTGATTACGTTCTTGATTCGCTTGCCGGTGTAGCCTTGCCATTGACCGCTACGGACCCGGTTGGCAAAATCCGACATCTTGTCCAGCACCGCGTGGACCTCCGGCACCACGTCATGGCCGTCCACCTGGATGGACACCCCCTTGGGGGCGCGCAAGGCCACGTGCAACACAGCTCGCTTTTCGGTGAGGTTGATCTTTTCACCTTGAAACATGGCGTCCCGCCTGGCTTCCACGCCGCATTCCCGGGCTAACTGGATTAGCAGGGAGAGGGTTTTGGCCGCAATTCGATTCTTTGAGTAATCAAGGAAGAGACCGGCGCCTTCCGCACAAAAAGTTTCACCTCGGGCTGGGTCGTCGGCAAAGAGCTGCCGCAGGTGGAGCCTTTTGGTCTCCTCGTAATCTGCCTCAAGTGCCTTCCAGGCCCGTGTTTCTGTTGGTCTTGGAGTATCGGTCATGGTTATTCCCTTCCTTATGCTGCTTTCAAGCTCTTGCTCTTCAATCCGATCGAGTTCAGAAGATCCTGCCAGGACGCATTGAAAGACTTGGCCCCGTCCTCTTGCAGATCGGCGGCCATCTTGACCAAATCGACCCCCGCTTTGGAGAACTCCGCAAGCACCTGCCCGGCGTCGCCGCCATCGCGCGCCAGGGCCCCGCTCACCTGTCCATGATCGCCAAAGGCCAAAAGCGTCTCCTCGGGCATGGTGTTCACCGTATGGGGAGCGGCCAGGGCGCTGATATAGAGCACGTCGGAGGCAGCAGGATCCTTGGTGCCGGTGCTGGCAAAGAGGAGACGTTGGGGGCGGGCGCCCTGATTCTCGAGTCGCTGCCAACGATCGGAATCCATCAGGTCCCGGTAGGCCTGGTAAGCCTGCATGCCGATGGCGATGCCCAACTTATTGCGCAAGCCGGCAGGCACCTTTTCCATGGTTGCTTTGTCCCAGCGGCTGATAAAGAGGGACGCCACCGAGCGCACATCAGGGCTCAGACCGGCCGCCAAGCGCCGTTCCAGACCACGCATATACGCATCCGCGGCATTCAGGTACTGTTCTCTCGAAAAGAGCAGCGTCACGTTGACCGGCACACCGGAGAATATGGCTTCCTCGATGGCCGCTGCGCCTTCTTTGGTACCGGGAATCTTGATGAACAGGTTAGTTCGCCTGGCCTTCCTGTGAAGCGCCTTGGCCTCGCCTACAGTGCTTTTGGCATCGTGGGCCAAAAGAGGCGAAACTTCCAGCGACACCCATCCGTCGACGCCGGCGGTGCGCTCATGAACAGGTGCAAACATATCCGCAGCCTGAGTCAGATCCTCTATGGCCAACTCGAAAAACAGGGCCTCACCAGAATGGCCGAGCTTCACCAGACGGCGAATCTCTTCATCATAAGCCGAGCTGCGGGTAATGGCATGTTCGAAGATGGTGGGGTTTGAGGTCAGACCGGTGACCGAGAGTTCACCGATATAGCGCTTCAATGTGCCGTTGGTAAGCAGCTCTCGCGTGATGTTGTCGAGCCAGAGACTTTGTCCCAGATCGTGTAATTGTTTGGTCGCTTTCATGCTTTCTCTCCCAATTTATCTCTTCAAGAATGCCGCCTGATTGTAGTCAAGCAGATTGCCGATACTGTCCAGGTCGATGTCGGCGGATGGATAGCGGTCCAGAACCCCGGGGTCTTCGGCGTAGTGGCCCTGCTTGACAAACACGGTGGTCACGCGTTTTCCCCAGATCTTTTTGATGGCCGCCAGTAGACGCAGCTTGTCGTCCACCATCACGTAATGTTGTGCAGGATAGTGCTTCTCCACGTCTTCCAACATAATCTCTTTGTGGACATAGATGAGCACGTGGCCCTTAAACGCCTCCCACAGCCCGGAACGCTGGATCTTGCGGGGCTGGAAGACCGCGTCGCCGTCCGACAGGATTACCGGCACCCCCCAGCTACGCACGTGTTCGACGGCGTCCAGCGCATTGGGGTAGAGGCGCTGGGCAAAAGGATAGTCCACCAGCCAGCAGGACATCTTGAGCACCCTTGGATCATGCAGAGCCTCGAGCCGGTAACGTTCGAGGGCTCCCAGGTAGTCGGCATAGCCGATCTCCTGGCGCAGTTCTTCGAAAATCTGGAAATACCGGTCACAGGCCTGGGGGCTCAAGTAAGTACTGAGATGCAGGCGCAGGTCCCGCTGCACGTGGTCATTGTTCAGCAGCGTATTATCCACGTCGAACAGGAACACATGCTGATGTTCTTGGTTCATGGCTTGCTTTCCGGAGGCCGCGGGTTGATCCACGGCCCGCGTTTGCCGATGAGCTGATAAGCTTCTGCCGGTCCCCAGGTTTTCGGTTCGTAGGCATACAACGGCGTCACGTTGCCCAGTATCCCGTCCACCACCCGCCATTGGAGCTCGACGCTGTCCTGCCGCGCAAAAAGCTCGGCGGAACCGCGCATAGCATCGCCCAGCAGACGCTGATAAGGCGGCATGTCGTCGGCAGCCTGGCGGACGAAGGTTAACTCCACGTCTTGGCCCGCCATCCGTTCTCCCGGTTTTTTCACCCGTAGTCCCATGGAGATGGTAATGTCCGGACTGATACGAATCCGCATATGGCTGGAAAGGACCGGCACGATTTCCCCAAAGGTCTCCCGGGGTGGACGCTTGAACTCAACCATTACCTCCGTGGAGGTAAATGGCAATTGCTTACCGCAGCGTATGAAGATGGGAACTCCGGCCCAACGCCAGTTGTCGATCGCCACCTTCACAGCCACGAAGGTTTCCACCGTGGAACCGTGGCTTACCCCGGGCACAGAAAGGTAACCATCAAACTGGCCGCGCACCACGTCCCCCGGCGCCAGGGGGGTAATGGCTTTGAACAACCGCGCCTTTTCATCCCGGATTGATTCCAGGTCATCACCGGTGTGCGGAGCCATGGTCAGGCTGGCGAGGATCTGCAGCATGTGGTTTTGCACAACGTCACGAATGGCGCCGGCCTCGTCGTAGAACTTGCCTCGGTCTTCCACGCCGAAGTCTTCCGCCATCGTGATCTGAATACTGCGCACATAGTGGCGATTCCAGATCGGCTCAAAAATGGGATTGGCAAAGCGAGTGTAGAGGATATTCTGGACAGGCTCTTTGCCCAGATAGTGGTCGATACGGTAGATGGACTCTTCCGGGAAGTACTGGTGGAGGATTTTGTTCAACTCCTGCGCGGAGGCCAGATCCCGGCCGAAGGGTTTTTCAAGCACCACCCTGGCGTTGGCGCTGCAGCCTGATTTGGCCAGCCCCTCGGCCACCTTGACGAACATACTCGGGTGGATGGCCAGGTAATGCAACGGCCTCTCCGCGTTTCCCAATTCCTGGCGCAGTTTTTGATAGGTGGCCGGGTCACTATAGTCGCCCTGAACCGCACGCAACAGTCCCATCAGCTTCTGGAAGGCGTCCTGATCCAGGGGGCCATGGTGCTCCAGGCTATCCCTGGCGCGCTCCTTGAGCTTGTCAAGGGACCCGTCCAGGGCCACCCCGACAATAGGCAGATTGAAGCCTTCGTCCCGGATCAGCCCTTGAAGTGACGGAAATATCTGCTTGTAGGCCAGATCTCCGGTGGCGCCGAAAAAGACCAGCGTATCCGAACTTGGAACCGCCATCAGCCGCCTCCCGTCTTTTCCTGGGTCTTCTCCAGGTGGCCGCCGAATTCGTAGCGCAATGCCGAGAGGATTTTGTCGGCAAAATCATCCATACCCCGGGAACTGAAGCGGCTGAAGAGCGCCGAGCTGATGACGGGGGCGGGAACACCCTCGTCAATCGCGGCTTGCAAGGTCCAGCGCCCTTCGCCCGAATCGGATACCCGGCCTGCGAACTTGGCCAGGTCCGGATTTTCATAGAGGGCACTGGCCGTCAAATCCAGCAGCCACGAGCCGATAACGCTGCCGCGCCGCCACACTTCGGCCACATCCTGTAGATGGAATTCGTATTGATACAACTCGGGACGACGCAACGGTGTTGTCTCCGCATCCACCACTTGCTGGCGGGTGCCCGCGTCAGCATTCTTGAGAATGTTCAGCCCCTCGGCGAAAGCTGCCATGATCCCGTATTCGATGCCGTTGTGGACCATTTTGACAAAATGCCCGCCGCCGTTGGGGCCGCAGTGCAGATAGCCGTTCTCAGCGGGGGTAGGCTCGCCCGTGCGGCCAGGGGTGCGCGGGGCCTCTACCACGCCAGGGGCCAGCGTTTTGAAAATGGGGTCCAGGCGCTGGACCGCTTCAGCTTCGCCGCCGATCATCATGCAGTAGCCCCGTTCCAGCCCCCAAACACCGCCGCTGACTCCTACGTCCACGTATTGGATGCGTTTTTCCTTCAAAGCGGCAGCCCGGCGAATGTCGTCGTGGTAGTAAGAGTTGCCGCCATCGACCACGATATCACCCGGTTCCAGCAGCGGAGTCAGGTCGTCCAGCACTTTGTCCACTGCGGCGGCCGGCACCATCAGCCATACGGCTCGCGGCCCGGCAAGCATTCTGACGAACTCCTTCAGGTCGGTTGTGCCTTTGGCGCCTTTGTCCACTAAGTCCTTCATGGATTCTTTTTGGCGGTCATACACGACACACTCGTGACCGGCCTTCATCAGGCGGAGCACCATGTTTCCGCCCATGCGCCCCACACCAATCATTCCCAACTGCATAACTTTCCTCCTCTAAATGAAGTTATTAAGGCGGGAGGTCTCATTGTCAAATCGCCTTATGTTCACAGTTCTATTTCCTCGGCAGTCCGATCAGCCTGTGCGGCCCAATACCTCTTTAGCCGCGGCCACTATGTGCTCTGGGACGAAGCCGAAATGCTCGGTGACCGTCTTGATGGGCGCTGACATGCCAAAGCTTCGCATGCCCAGCACGACGCCCCGGCTGCCAACGTAGCGGTGCCAGCCGATGGGGGACGCTTCCTCCACGGATACCCGGGCACTGATGGAAGGCGGCAGGACTTGGTTCTGATAGTCCAGGCTCTGCTCGTCAAAAAGTTCCCAGGACGGCATACTGACCACCCGCGCTTTAATGCCTGCCGCAGTGAGCTTCTCCCAGGCCGTTAAACAAAGGGAGACTTCGCTTCCGGTACCGATAAGTATCACCTCCGGCTGCCCATCCGGAGGATCGGCCAGCACATAGGCCCCCCTGGCCAGACCGCCGGCCGCGGCAAACTTGGTCCGGTCAATAACGGGAAGGGCCTGCCGGGTGCAGATCAGGGCAGCGGGCCGGTCTTTCAGTGACATAATGACCCGGTAAGCCTCCACCATTTCGTTGGCATCGGCAGGGCGGATGACAATCATCCCCGGCATGGCGCGCAGTGAAGCAATCTGTTCAATGGGCTGGTGCGTGGGCCCGTCTTCACCAACGCTGATGGAATCGTGCGTATAGACGAGAATGACCGGCAGGTCCATCAGCGATGCAAGGCGGATGGAGGGACGGGCGTAGTCGCTGAAAATGAGAAAAGTGGAGGCGAAGGAGCGCAGACCTGTCAGTGCTATGCCGTTAGTCGCAGCGGTCATGGCGTGCTCGCGAAGCCCGAAGTGAAAATTGCGGCCCCGATAATCTCCACCTTTCTCCGGCGGCTCGAACTCGCCGGCAAACTCGAAGGTGAGCCGGGTTTTGGTGCTCGGATACAGGTCTGCATCGCCGCCGACGAGCCAGGGAACCCGCTCGGCCACGGCATTGAGCACCTTGCCCGATACTTCGCGGGTGGACACCCCTTTGGGGCTCGGTGGAAAGGCGGGCAATCCTTTGTCCCAACCTTCCGGTAAATCCCGGCGCTGAATCCGCTCGATCTGGTCGGCCAGGTCAGGATACTGGGTCCGGTAACCCTCGAAAAGCTTGAACCATTCCCTGCGCAGATGAGCGCCCCGCTTGCCCAGGTTCGCCGCGATGTGTTCCCGTACTCCGTCAGGAACGACAAAGAACTCATCCGGAGAGAACCCGAAGAACTCCTTGGTCAGCCGCACTTCCTCCTCACCAAGGGGTTCGCCATGGGCGGCACTAGTGTCCTGCTTGTGCGGCGAGCCGTAACCAATGTGGCTGTGGACGATGATTAGCGTGGGAACGCCGGTAGTGCTCAGGAAATTTCGGTAGGCCCGCTCCAGCAACTCCGGGTCATTGGGGTCGGTGACCTGCGTCACGTTCCAACCATAACTCAGGAAACGGGCAGCAACATCCTCTGTGAAGGTGACCTCTATAGGGTCTGCGAGGGTGATGCGGTTGCGGTCGTAAATCCAGCAGAGATTGGATAGCCGCAGGTGGCCCGCGAGGGAAGCCGCCTCGGAGGCGACACCTTCCATCAGGTCACCATCACCGCAGAGCGCGTAGACATTGAAGTCAAAGAGATCGTAGCCCGGCCGGTTGTAAGTCGCGGCCAGCCAGCGGCCGGCCATGGCCATGCCCACGCTCGTGGCCACCCCCTGTCCCAGGGGGCCGGTGGTGGTCTCCACGCCCGACGTCCAGCCATACTCCGGGTGGCCCGGACAGCGGCTGCCCCCCTGCCGAAAGTTTTTTATATCGTCCAGTGTGACGGCTTCCCGGCCAACTTTCTCGTAAGACGGATTGGCGGCCTTTATACCCGCCAGGTGGATCAGGCTGTAGAGCAGCATGGAAGCATGCCCGCCGCTCAGCACAAATCGGTCGCGGTTGATCCATCGAGGGTCGTCAGGGTCGTAGCGCAGGAACTGTTGCCACAGGGCGTAGGCGGTAGGCGCCGCGTCTATGGGTGTTCCAGGGTGGCCGGAATTCGCCTTCTGGATAGCGTCGATGGCAAGGGTGCGGATGGTGTTGATCGCCAACTGATCGATATCGAGGTGACGTGCCATGGTTATATCTCTCCTTTACTGGTTGGTTCCGCGCTGCGAAGTTCGGCACACTGCCAATCAAGCCGGCCACGATGATTCAGGCTTTATCTGGCGGCCTCCATCTGAGAGCCGAGTCCGGATCGATCTTGGAACTAAATAAACCGTAATCACTGCAGTCCCATCCGCAAGCAATTACGAAATCGCTATTATTAAACAGCACAAGTGGGGATTTGCTTCGTGCGAGGTTGCCCAATTTCTCTACGTATCGCTGTCTTCTGAAAGAACAGTAGCATGCCGAGTTTCTCGATTCCTGTCGATTACAATCACAAAGCTGATGGGCCTTATAGGTCGAGGTGTACAAAGGTTGGCAGCGGAATACGCCCGACGTCTTTACAATTCTAATGGGACTTTTGTCGGGGCTTCCCTACTTTGCCACTGTGGGGCTTCCGGTAAGCATCGTGCGAGAGGACGAGGACCTGGTTTAAGCGGATATGCAGAACATCGTATATCCGTTCCCCGGGTGACAGGATCACGGTAAATATTTGCCTACCCTGTCGACATCCTTTTGGGTTGAATGCCTGTGGATTGAAAATGCCGGGGAATCGGTCCACCTGAGCCACTCATTACCCGGTGATGCTTAATGAGCAACAGGTCATTATTTTTAAAAGCACAGGTGATCGGTGAATAGGGACTGCCCCCGCGGGGTGGCGAGAGGGCTTCGATGCCTCTTATAGCGTGATACAACAGAGGTGTTAACTATTTCTCATGGGTGTATGGCGGCGGTTCAGGGAAGAAGGTATCGAGTTACCCTATCCGCAGAGGGTCTTGCACCATAAGTCCATCCCTGAGATTCTGATTCGGAGCAAACCCGATAGCTAAGAACACTGCTCGATCACTATACAGGATTTTACCACCTTGCAATATATGTTCGCGCTTCTTAGTTTCGGGTGCAGAAAGGCCAGTACTGCCTTTGACCGAAGCAGAAAGATAATTATCCGCCCTTCGTCATTTTCGTTCTCTTTTTTAATGGGAGACGGAACCCTCCATGAACACCCTTTCCGATTCATCTGCGGTCTTATGGCCCTTGGGGGTCTACACCGTTGCCGTGGTCGTCATGGTCGCCTTAATGTTGGTTCTCTCCGCACTTTTGGGAGAGCGGCACAGGGAAAGGGCCACGGACGACCCCTATGAATGCGGTGTAGTGTCCACCGGCTCCGCACGTTTGCGCTTTCATGCCGGCTTTTATCTCATGGCCATGTTTTTCGTTATCTTCGATCTGGAAGCTGCTTTTATCTATGCCTATGCGGTGGCATTTCGAGAGCTGGGCTGGATGGGCTACACAGAAATGCTGGTTTTCGTCGGCATTCTTGCCGCAGCACTCTTTTACCTCTGGCGTTTGGGAGCACTCGATTGGAGAACTCCCAGACAACGCAGAGAGGCGGGAAGTTAAACAGATAGACTCCGAGATGGGGGAGTGGCTGGTGAGGAACGTACGCGATATTTTGAGGGATAAAGGCACGGCGGTCCATTCGATCTCCCCGGATGCCAAGGTCTACGACGCGCTAAAACTCATGGCGGAAAAAAACGTTGGCGCGCTCTTGATCTTGGACGGAGATCGCTTGGTGGGATTGGTCTCGGAGCGCGATTATGCCCGCAAGATTATTCTTAAGGACAAATTGTCAAAGGAAACGAAGGTCAAAGAGATCATGAGGACCGAGGTCTTCACCGTCACTCCGGATACGGATCTCGATGAGTGCATGGAGCTGATAACCGTTAAGCGCGTGCGGCATCTGCCGGTAGTCGAAAACGACCGGGTGATCGGCATTATTTCGATCGGAGATGTCGTCAAAGGCATCATCGACCACAAGGAATTCGTCATTGGGCAGTTGGAAAGCTACATCAAAGGATATCCCGTCAAACAAAAAACTTAAGCTGGGAAAGGAGGCGGTGGAGCTATGCGCTGGTGGTTGAGCCGCCCGGAGGGTTCGTCTTCACGCAAATCTGAAAGCTGTTCGCTGGAGCAGACTGTGGGCCGTCATGTGCTTTTGAGCAAGCTGGAAGACCTGGTTGCATGGGGGCGCAAAAATTCTGTCTGGCCTTTTAATTTCGGCCTGTCCTGCTGCTACGTCGAGATGGCCACCAGCCTCACGAGCCGTTACGACATCGCGCGCTTTGGCGCCGAGGTCATTCGGGGAACGCCTCGCGAGTCGGACCTCATGGTCATTGCAGGGACCCCGTTTATAAAGTGTGCGCCGACGATTGTGCGGCTCTACGAGCAGATGATGGAACCGCGCTGGGTCATATCCATGGGGTCTTGCGCCAATTCGGGCGGTATGTACGACATATACAGCGTTGTGCAGGGTGTTGACAAGATTTTGCCGGTAGACGTCTACGTTCCCGGATGCCCGCCGAGCCCCGGCGCCTTCATGGAAGGATTGAACCTGCTTCAGAAGGCGATTGCCGGGGAAAGGAGGCCGCTGAGTTGGGTGGCCGGACCTCAGTGCGTCGTGAAGGCGCCGCGGCCCTCCATGCGAGACATAAAGCGCGAAGAACGGCGCAAAATGACAGTTCTGCCCAGTCCGGACACAGTTTGGCCTGAACCGGTGAAGCGATAATGGATAATCCTGCCGGCATCATTGGGGAGCTGAAGGAGCATTTCGGTTCAGCCGTCCTTGCGGACCAGCCCACCCAGGACAACGTCCCCACCGTATGGGTTAAGAGCAAGGGAGTGCGCGACGTATTGCGGTACCTAAAGGCTGAAGCGGCCGGTCCATACAAAATGCTCTACGATCTCACGGCCATCGACGAGCGTCTCCGGTCGCACCGCAAAGATCAGCCCCTAAGCGACTTCACGATAATCTACCATCTGCTTTCTTTCGAGCGCAATGCAGACATTCGGATCAAGGTGCCCCTTGAAGGAGAGTACCCCTCACTGGCGAGCATTACCGATCTATGGCCTTCGTCCAACTGGTACGAGCGTGAAGTGTGGGACATGTTCGGCATCGGATTCGAAGGGCACCCGGGACTCAGGCGGATTCTGCTGCCTCCCGGATGGGATGGTCATCCCCTGCGCAAGGAATACCCTGCTCGAGCGACGGAAATGGAGCCGTTCAGCCTTCCGCCGGACCGCAGGGAAAAGGAAGAGGAAGCACTGAGATTTCATCCTGAAGAGTGGGGTCTGGTAAGCCACGGAGAGGATACGGAATTCATGTTTCTCAACATGGGTCCTCAGCATCCCTCCGCACACGGAGCCTTTCGCATTCTGCTCCAACTGGACGGTGAGGAGATAGTCGACGCCGTACCCGAAATCGGCTTTCATCACCGAGGCGCGGAGAAGATGGCGGAGCGGCAGACCTGGCATACTTTCATTCCCTACACCGATCGAATCGATTACCTGGGCGGAGTGATGAACAACCTGCCCTACGTGCTGGCGGTGGAAAAGCTGGCCGGAATCGAGGTGCCCGACCGGGTCAAGCTCATTCGCGTCATGATGGTTGAATTTTTCCGCCTCTCCAGCCACCTGGTCTACTACGGAACCTTCGCGCAGGATGTCGGTATGCTCTCGCCGGTTTTCTTTACGTTCAACGACCGCGAGAGAATACTCGATATCGTAGAGGCCGTTATGGGTGGCCGCATGCACCCCATGTGGTTTCGTATAGGCGGAGTGGCCCAGGACCTTCCCGAGGGCTGGGAGAAGATGATTCAGGAGTTCCTGGACTACATGCCCCCCCGTCTCAAAGAATATGACGGGATGGTCATGGGCAACCGGATATTCAAAGCCCGTACGCAAGGGGTCGGCAGCTACACCCTGGATGAAGCCATCGAGTGGGGAGTGACCGGGGCAGGCCTGCGTGCTTGCGGGTTCGAGTGGGATTTTCGCAAGAAGCGCCCCTATTCAGGCTACGATCAGTTGGAGTTCGATGTCCCGACCGCTAAGGGCGGAGACTGCTACGCTCGGACTTTGGTGCGGGTCGAGGAGATGCGCCAGAGCCTGCGCATTATCGAGCAGTGTTTGAAAAACATGCCGGCCGGCCCCTACAAGGCGGACCACCATTTGGCCATACCTCCTCGCAAAGAGCGCACAATGCACGATATCGAGACGCTCATAACCCATTTTCTGGGTGTCAGTTGGGGACCGGTCATCCCTCCCGGAGAAGCTTTTGTCGCCATTGAGGCCACCAAAGGAAACAACGGCTACTACCTGATCAGTGACGGCGGCATTCATCCCTACCGGGCCAGGATCCGCACCCCCTCGTTTGCGCATGTGCAGATGATTCCATTGATCAGTCGCGGGTTCATGGTTGCCGATATGCCCCCGATTCTGGGCAGTATCGATTACGTCATGGCGGACGTGGACCGCTGAGTTTTATTTCACGTAACAGGATGAGAAATGCTCACCCCGGAAGAATTGGCCGAGATCGAAGCGGAATTTACGCATTACCCGCAAAAACGGGCAGCCTGCGTGGAAGCCCTTAAAGCGGTTCAGCGCCGCTGTGGCTGGGTGTCCGACGAGAGTCTCTCGGATCTTGCCGATTTTATGGAAATGACCACAGACGAACTCGATAGCATTGCAACGTTTTATAACCTCATTTTTCGAAAACCCGTGGGCCGGCACGTAATCCTTGTCTGCACCAGTGTAAGCTGTTGGGTCATGGGCTACGAACAGATCCTCGATCATATGCGGGAACGGCTGGGGATCGGTTTGGGCGAAACGACAGCCGACGGCCGCTTCACGCTGCTGCCAAACGTATGCCTGGGGGCCTGCGATCTAGCCCCTGCTGTCATGATTGACGAAGATCTGCACGGTAACCTGGACACTCACAAGATCGAAGAGATCCTGGCAAAGTACGAATAGAAAGCCACCATAATGGACTGCCCGCTCACAAAGAATATCCGGCCCGGGGAAGCCCCCCCTGATATCGAGGCCTATGAAAAGGGAGGCGGATACGGCGCCCTGCGCAAGGCCCTGCAAGACAAGGCCCCGGGAGATGTCATTCAGGCAGTCCTCGATTCGCACCTGCGTGGACGGGGCGGCGCCGGATTCCCCACCGGCCGCAAGTGGACTTTTGTCCCGCAGGGCGAGCAGGCAATTCATCCTACGTACCTGGTGATCAACGCCGACGAGATGGAGCCAGGCACTTTCAAAGACAGGGTGCTCCTCGAAGGCAACCCTCATCAACTGATCGAGGGCATAATCATCGGCGCGTATGCCATTCAGGCCGACGTCGCTTACATTTTCCTGAGGCAGGAGTATACGACGGCAGCGCAGCGCTGCTCACAAGCCATCGCCGAGGCCTACGCCCGCGGGTATCTGGGCCGTAACATACTGGGTGCCTCTTTCAGCCTGGAATTATATCTTCACAGCAGCGCCGGACGCTACATCTGCGGGGAGGAAACCGCCATGCTCAATGCCCTGGAAGGGCGCAGGGCAACACCGCGGGCCAAACCACCCTTCCCGCCGGTCGTAGGTCTCTTTGGCAAACCCACTATTGTCAATAACGTGGAGACCATCTCCAATGTTCCCCACATCATAGAGCACGGGGCAGACTGGTTCCGGCAATTGAGCCGCTCCGTAGATGGCGGCACCAAGATCTACGGGGTAAGCGGCCGGGTCAGGAAGCCGGGGATCTGTGAGTTGCCGATGGGCGCCACGATTCGCGAAGTTTTGGAAGAGCATGCGGGCGGCATGCGCGATGGTTTTAAACTCCGCGCACTGATCCCGGGCGGCGTCTCGACCGAGTTTATGCTGGAAGATAAACTGGACGTAAAGATGGACTTCGACTCGATGGCGGCGGCTGGAAGCCGCCTCGGCACCGGGACGATGATCATTTTAGACGATCTCACCTGTCCGGTCGGAATGGTGCTCAATTTGATGCGCTTTTTTGCCCAGGAGTCCTGTGGCTGGTGCACTCCCTGCCGCGAGGGGCTGCCCTGGCTGGTACGGATTCTTGAAGCCATCGAAAACGGCCGAGGAGAATTGAAGGATATGGAGGTGCTGGAGCGCCACACAGGGCTCCTGGGACCGGGCCATACCTTCTGCGCCCTGGCCCCCGGGGCTATGGAACCGCTTCAGAGCGCTCTCAAATTCTTTGAAGATGATTTTCTTCGCCACATTCGTGAAAAACGCTGCCCGTGGAGATAGCCCAATGGCCACGATCTACATCGACGGAAAGCCCTGCGAGGTCAAAGACGGACAGAATCTGCTCCAGGCGTGTCTGAGCCTTGGATTCGATCTGCCCTATTTTTGCTGGCATCCGGCGCTTGGGTCCGTTGGGTCATGTCGTCAGTGCGCAGTCAAGCAGTTCAGGGACGAGAAAGATACTCGGGGCGAGATCGTCATGGCCTGCATGACGCCCGCTGATGAGGGCACCCGGATTTCCATCAACGACCCGGAGGCGGTAGAGTTCCGGGCGAGCGTGATAGAGTGGCTCATGATCAACCATCCCCATGATTGTCCTGTCTGCGATGAGGGCGGAGAGTGCCACCTCCAGGACATGACCGTAATGACCGGGCATAACTACCGCGAATACCGGTTCAGGAAACGAACGCACCGCAACCAGGACCTCGGGCCGTTCGTCGCCCATGAGATGAACCGCTGTATCCAGTGTTACCGTTGCGTGCGCTACTATCGGGATTATGCAGGCGGCCGCGATTTCAACGTATTTGCCTCCCACGACCACGTCTATTTCGGGCGCAGCCGGGACGGGTTGCTGGAAGGCGAATTCAGCGGCAACCTTGTGGAGATTTGCCCAACGGGAGTCTTTACTGACAAGACTTTCAAGAAACACTACACCCGCAAGTGGGATTTGCAGACGGCGCCCTCTGTTTGTGTACACTGCGGCCTTGGATGCAACACCATCCCCGGATCGCGTTGCGGGGAGCTGCGGCGGATCCGCAACCGTTACAACCAGCGGATCAACGGCTATTTTCTGTGTGACCGTGGGCGCTACGGGTATGAGTTCGCAAACAGCGACCATCGTATTCCGGGGGCGCTGGGCCGGGCTACTATAGGTACCGAGCCGGTTGCCGTCTCCGTGGACGAAGCGCTCAGGGATGTGGGCACGTTTGTGGCAGGCAGCCATAAGGTGATCGGTATCGGTTCGCCACGGGCCTCACTGGAAGCAAATTTCGCCCTGTTGACCATGGTTGGACCTGACAATTTCTACGCGGGAGTTTCCGATAAGGACTTCGATCTACTCGGTCTGGAGCTGGCCGTATTGCAGGATGGAGCGTTCAGCACGCCTTCGCTAAGTGAGACCATGGAGGCAGACGCTGTCTTCGTGCTGGGCGAGGATGTGACCAACACGGCCCCCGTGCTGGCCCTGAATCTGCGCCAGATGGTATCTCGCAAGGCGGCCCGCATTATGGATCGGGTGAAGATTCACCACTGGAACGCCGCCCCCGTCCAGCAGTTGGCGGAGTACGAAAAAGCGATGCTTTACATCGCCACACCTTGCGGAACCAGGTTGGACGATGTGGCCTTGAAAACCTTCCACGCCCCTCCCGACGAGTTGGCCCGCCTTGGTTTTGCAGTGGCATCCAGGCTCGATCCCGCAGCCCCGGCGGTGGCGGACCTGTCGGAAGAAGAACTGGCGCTCGCCGATGAAATCGCCATGGCCTTGAAGGCAGCCGCACGGCCGATGGTCGTCTCGGGTGCGGGCTGTCGCAGCCGGGCCGTTATCGAAGCCGCCGCCAACGTCTGCCGTGCGCTGAGCAAAGGTGAGCGAAGGGCGGAGATCTTTCTGACAGTTCCGGAGGTCAACAGCCTTGGCCTGGCAATGCTGCGGCCTGCGGGCGGCCTCGATGTCGCCGCCGGCCTTGTGCGAAGCGGAAGCGCAGACACGCTCATTATTCTGGAAAACGATCTCTTTCGTCGAACCCAATCGAGGTTGGTGACAGATCTTCTAGGGTCCGCAAAGCATGTGATCGCAATCGATCACCTCGTCCACGCCACGACTTTGAAAGCAGATATTGTCTTGCCCGCCGCAGCCTTTGCCGAGTCCTCCGGCAGCCTGGTAAACAATGAGGGGCGAGCGCAGCGTTTCTACCGAGTCTTTCTGCCCAAAGGCCAGGTGCGGGAAAGCTGGCGTTGGATCAGCGATATGATGAAGGCGCTGGGACGTCCCGAGGGCGAAAAGTGGCATATCCTGGATGACGTGGTGGCGGCGATAGCCGCGGCAGTGCCTGCTCTGGGCGCTCTTCCAGCGGTTGCCCCGGGCGCGGGTTTCCGGCTCACGGGCGGCAAGATCCCAAGGCAGAGCCACCGCTACAGCGGCCGAACGGCGATACGAGCCAACATCGATGTGCACGAGCATAAAACGCATGATGACCCGGATACGCCGTTGGCCTTCTCGATGGAGGGCGATCAGAGCCAGCCCCCGCCGGCGCTTATCCCCCGATTCTGGGCGCCGGGCTGGGATTCGGTGCAGTCTCTCAACAAATTCCAGGAAGAGGTAGGCGGGCAGTTGCGCGGCGGCGATCCCGGCATACGCCTCATCGAGCCTCACCCGCCAACAAAAGAGGCCTGGTTCAAAGACATCCCGGCACGCCGGCAGGCAGAGCATATGCAGTGGCTGTTCGTTCCCCTTCACCACATCTTTGGCTCCGAAGAATTGAGCGTTCTGTCGCCCGGTGTCGCCAAGCTATGTCCGAAGCCCTATGTGGCCCTGCATCCGGAAGATGCCTCAGCGCTCGGAATGGCTGAGGGCGATACGGCAAGAGCAACCCTGGGCGATTGCGTATTAGAACTCTGCGTCAAGATAGTGCCTTCTCTACCTCGCAAAGTCGCCGGCTTGCCGGTTGGACTGCCGGGAACGCCTGTCGTGGACCTGCCCGCTTCAGGAATAGTTTCGAAGGCCCCCCGCTGAAAGCACAACGCGGCGGATAGGCGCTAGAGCGGGGCCTTACGCGCTCCGCGAAGTACATCGCAGAGTGTTAAGTACATCGTGAGGGGTTCTATGTAAGTCTGTCATACGAGGGAGAAAGCGATGGGTGAGATTCTGCGCCCCCTGGTGATCGTATTCGGCGTTCTGGCTGGGGCCATGGCTATGGCCGCCGGATTGATCTACGTGGAGAGGCGCCTGCTAAGTCTCTGGCAAGACCGGTACGGGCCGAACCGGGTGGGACCCTTCGGCCTTCTCCAGGTAATGGCGGACATGATCAAAATATTTTTCAAAGAAGACTGGATTCCGCCCTTTGCAGACAGGCCGGTGTTTGTCATGGCGCCTGCAATGGTCGTCGTTGCAACCCTGTTTTCCTTTGCCGTTATTCCATTTGCTCCGGGCATTGGTATATCGGACCTCAACATCGGCCTGCTCTTCTTTCTGGCAATGACCTCGCTTGGTGTTTACGGAATCGTTTTAGGCGGCTGGTCGTCTCAGAGCAAATACACTCTTTTGGGGAGTCTGCGGGCTACGGCCCAGTTGCTGAGCTATGAGGTTTTCATGGGGCTTTCGCTGATGGGAGTGGTCATGATGGCAGGCTCTTTCAACCTGCGCATCATCGTCGAGGCCCAACGAGGGCTGTGGTTTTGTATTCCACAACTGCTCGGGTTGGTAATCTTTTTTATCGCCGGCCTTGGTGAAACACACCGGCTTCCTTTCGACCTTCCGGAGGCGGAAAGCGAACTGGTCGACGGGTACCATACGGAGTACTCCGGCTTGAAGTTCGGCTTCTTTTTCGTTGGAGAATACCTGGGCATCACGTTGATTTCGCTCGTTATCGCCGTCCTTTTTTTTGGCGGATGGCTGGGTCCTTTTTTGCCGCCCATTGTCTGGCTTCTTGGGAAAACCTTTGCATTCATTTGTCTTTTCATTTTGGTGCGGGCGGCCCTGCCGCGGCCTCGCTACGACCAGCTCATGTCCTATGCCTGGAAGGTTCTTCTACCGCTTTCCTTGCTGAACCTGTTGGTAACGGCGGGGATTCTGCTGGCCCTTGGTAAATAAAGGAGCGCGTTAGTGCTTAGCATTTTAAGGACCCTTTGGGACGTTTTGCTGCACATGTTCCAGCGACGGGTAACCATACAGTATCCCGATGAAAAAATAGTCCATCCTCCGCGCTTCAGGGGGCGAATCATCCTCTCGCGAGACCCTGAGGGACAGGAGCGCTGCGTAGCCTGTTATTTGTGCGCGGCAGCCTGTCCGGTCGACTGCATTGCGCTCCAGGCCGCGCAGGATGAACACGGCAGGCGTTATCCCGCATTTTTCCGCATCAACTTCTCTCGCTGCATCCTGTGCGGGTTCTGTGAAGAGGCCTGCCCGACCTACGCCATCCAACTGACAAATGATTTCGAATACGGTGAGTACGACCGGCAGAATATGGTTTACGAAAAGGAAGACCTGTTGATCAGCGGTCCGGGGAAGCATCCGGACTACAACTTCTACCGGGTGGCTGGAGTGGCCGTCAGAGTCAAGGACAAGGGAGAATCGGATAATGAAGACCCTCCGGTGGATATTCACAGCCTTCTGCCCTGAGCTTGACCGGTAGGGGCTGATTCAAAAGACATGGTGGGTTGCGCTCCTCTTCACCTACCCCACGGATCTTTTCGCGACGGAGAAAGAGCATGAATGTGCTGTTCTACATAGCGGCCTGCATTGCGGTGATTTCCACGCTCATGGTGATCATACAGCTCAACCCAGTTCACGCCCTTCTTTACCTGGTCGTTTCGCTGCTGTCGATTGCGCTGATTTTTCTGCTGCTGGGGGCGCATTTTGCTGCGGCCCTCGAGGTTATCGTCTACGCCGGCGCGATCATGGTGCTGTTTGTATTCGTGGTCATGATGCTAAATCTCGGGCCTCGGAGTAGGGAAGAGGAACGCAGATGGGTGCCTGCCCGCGTGTGGCTGGGACCGTTGTTGCTCTCTGCGGCGCTGCTTGTTGAACTGGTTTATGTCCTTGCCGGGGGCGGACAGCCGGTGGGCATGCGGGAGGTCGGGCCCAAAGAGGTGGGATTGGCGTTATACGGCCCCTACCTGCTGGGGGTTGAGCTGGCTTCACTGCTTCTTTTGAGCGGCCTGATAGGGGCCTATCATTTGGGCAGGAGGGCCGTGACCGGCCAGGTACGAGGGGAGGAATCGACATGACGACGCCTCTTGCCAACGTGCTGATACTGGCAGCGGTGCTTTTCGTGCTGGGGTTGGCTGGCGTTCTTGCGCGCCGCAGCATCATCTTTATGCTTCTCTCTATTGAAATCATGCTCAACGCGGCCGGTCTTGCTTTCGTGGCTGCCGGCTCGCGCTGGGGGCAACCGGACGGTCAGGTCATGTTCATCTTCATCATTTCAATGGCTGCGGCGGAAGTATCGGTGGGGTTGGCACTTGTGCTTCAGATGCACCACCGCCTTGGAACGCTGAACACGGATGAAGCTCGAACCATGCGAGGTTGATATGCTGAGATGGCTCTGGATAATTCCTGCCCTGCCCTTTTGAGGTCGACATGTTAAATTGGCTTTGGACGATCCCCGCAATGCCCTTTGCAGGTTTCCTGCTGCTTGCCCTGGCTGGCGCCCGGCTTTCGCGCCGGGTGGTCGCCTTCATCGCTACCGGTGCAGTGGGTTTGTCGGCCGTCGCGGCAGGGCTGACAGCCATCGCGTTTTTGAGCGCTCAACCTGCGGCAAACAGTTACACGCAGACCATCTGGGTATGGCTCGATGTGGCCGGATTCCACCCGGGCATTGCGTTCTACATCGACGCACTCTCTTTGTTGATGATCGTAGTCATCACCTTCGTGGCGTTTCTCATTCATTTGTACTCCACGGAATTCATGATGGAGGAGGAGGAAGGCTACAGCCGCTTTTTCGCATATATGAACCTTTTTGTCGGCTCCATGCTGACACTGGTGCTGGCTGACAATTTTTTGCTGCTCTATCTGGGGTGGGAGGGGGTAGGGCTTTGCAGCTACCTCTTGATCGGTTTCTGGTACAAGGTGCCCGAAAACGGCTATGCGGCCCGCAAGGCTTTCGTGGTTACCAGGGTGGGTGACACTGCCCTTGCCGCCGGACTTTTCCTGCTCTTCACTCATCTTGGGACCCTGCAGATTCAGGACGTCATGCTGCGGGCGCGGGAAGCTTGGCCTCCGGGCTCGATGTTAGCAATCGTCACCGCGTTGCTGCTGCTTGGCGGAGCAGTGGGGAAGTCCGCTCAACTTCCCTTGCAGACGTGGTTGCCCGATGCAATGGCCGGTCCCACACCGGTTAGTGCGCTTATCCACGCTGCGACCATGGTGACCGCCGGTGTTTACCTGATCGCCCGAACTCACGTGCTCTTCACCCTGGCGCCGGCCGTACTGACTTTGGTGGCGATTGTCGGCACCATCACCCTGCTCCTGGCCGGCTTTAGCGCTCTGGTCCAATGGGACATCAAACGGGTCCTTGCCTACTCCACCATCAGCCAGATCGGCTACATGTTCCTGGCCCTGGGCGTCGGAGCCTGGCCGGCGGCCATGTTCCACTTCATGACCCACGCATTCTTCAAGGCCCTGCTGTTTCTCGGGGCCGGCATCGTCATTCAGGCCCAGGGAGAAGAGCATGACATGTTCAAGATGGGAGGCCTGCGGAGGGAACTGCCGGTCGTATTCTGGACTTTTCTTATAGGCAGCGGTGCACTTTCGGCTGTACCCCTTGTGACCGCAGGCTTTTACAGCAAGGACATGATCATTTGGCAGGTCTACGCCTCCGCCCGTGGCGGCGTATGGTTGTGGGCGGCTGCCATTGTCGGGGCACTGCTGACCTCGATGTATACTTTCCGAATGGTGACCCTGACCTTTTTCGGATCCTTGGGTAAAAGGGTGAACCGAGTGCCTGGATGGCGAATGAGTCTTCCGCTTGTGGTTTTGGCCGTGCTGTCGATAATAGCGGGTTTTGTGGATGCTCCGCGTATTTTGGGAGGTGCGCCGGTTTTGTCGGCATTTCTGGAGAGGGCCCTTCCCGCTGCCGTTCTCGCGTCGAACCTGACGGGGCAGGAAGGCCTGTTCGAGATCTTTTCAGGCGTCGTGTCTTTGGGTGGCATCATTTTAATTGTTCTGCTCATTCGTGGGGACTGGTCCCGCTTTACCGAAAAGCTTGCCGGATCTGACACTGGGCAGGCCCTCCACCGCCTTTGGTTTGCCGGCTGGGGCTTCGACCGGGTCTATGACCTGCTGCTGGTGAACCCCTATGTCTGGTTGGCCCGAGTCAACCGCAACGACGCAATCGACCTGATCTACCGTGGGATAGGCCTTCTGACCGAGCTGGCCTGGCGGGGACTGATCGTCACAGAAAACGGCCGGGTCCGCTCCTACGCCTTGGGAATCGCTCTGGGTGCGGCCATCGTTATCGGATTGGCGGTGCTCCTATGATTCTTGCCTGGTTTATCATCGTACCGGCGGCAGGGGGGCTGCTGGCCTGGCTCCTGGGACGCCTGAACTCCACCTGGCCAAAGTGGGTGGCCCTTTCAGCCATGGTGATCGACTTGATCCTGGGTGTGCTCTTTGCCTTTGAGCGGGTTGATTCGACCGGCCGGTGGCTGGCTGAAATCCAGCTCCCATGGATCCCTCAGCTTGGTATCGGTTTCTTTCTGGCTGCCGACTCATTGAGCCTCGTGCTGGTTCTCTTAACGGCCTTGATGGGAATCATGGCCGTTGCCTCCGCCTGGACGGAAATCAACGAGCGAACCGGCTTTTTCTACTTCAACCTGCTGTGGGTGCTGGCCGGCATAACGGGCGTCTTCCTGGCCCTGGATCTTTTCCTCTTCTACTTCTTCTGGGAAATGATGCTTGTGCCCATGTATTTCATAATCGCCATCTGGGGCCACGAAAACCGGGTTTACGCGGCTTCCAAGTTCTTTCTTTTCACTCAGGCGAGCGGCCTTCTCATGCTGCTGGCGATCCTGGGCCTCTATTTCGTTCACGGCCGCAGCACGGGCATTTATACATTCAACTACATGCAACTGCTGGGTACAAGCCTGTCACCGGCAACGGCCATGTGGCTGATGCTGGGATTTTTCGTCGCCTTTGCCGTAAAGCTTCCGGCTGTACCGTTCCACTCCTGGCTGCCGGATGCCCACACGGAAGCGCCGACGGCTGGAAGCGTCATTCTGGCCGCGCTGCTCCTCAAAACGGGCGCCTACGGTTTGCTCCGCTTCGTAGTGCCGCTCTTTCCGGCTGCAGCAGCCGAGTTTTCACCCGTGGCCATGATACTGGCGGCAGTGTCCATCCTTTACGGCGCTCTTCAGGCCTTAGGGCAGACGGACCTGAAGAGGCTTATAGCCTATACGAGCGTGAGTCATATGGGGTTCGTTCTGCTGGGGATCTTTGCCTGGAACCGGCTCGCCCTGCAAGGGGCGGTGATGCAAATCATCTGCCACGGTATCAGTACGGGGGCGTTGTTCATCCTGGTGGGGGCTTTACAGGAAAGGATTCACACACGAGACCTCAATCGCATGGGGGGGCTCTGGTCGATCATGCCGCGCATGGGCGCGGCCATGATGCTTTTCTGCCTGGCTTCACTGGGCTTGCCCGGCCTTGGCAACTTCATAGGAGAATTCCTGGTGCTTCTGGGCGCATTCATGGTCAGCGCTCCACTGACCGTGGTGGCCTCCCTCGGGTTCATTACATCCTGCGTCTACTCGCTTTGGATCGTACAACGAACCTTTCACGGTCTCAACAGGGAAGAATGGAAGGTACCCGATCTTTCCATCAGGGAATCTGCAGTCATGGCTGTTATGACTATCCTGATCGTATGGCTGGGGCTGTTCCCGCAGCCGGTCTTTACCTTCGTAAATCCCTCACTGGCGCGGCTGGAGCGAATCGCAGCCGGCAGCGGGCACGCGATGCAAATCGACGGGCCGATAACAGTCGCCCTACCTGCGAAGGCCTTCGAAGCGGCTGTTTCCCAACGAGGAGAACGTCCATGACTCCAGCCGATCTTTCAGGCGTATTGCCCCTGATGTGTGTGGGGGCGGCAGCGATTGCGGTCATGTTGATGATTGCCGTGCACCGCAGCTACGTTACGGCGTTTCTCCTGACGCTGACAGGTCTGGCGGCGGCTGTTGCAACATTGCCGTGGATGGCCCGCTCCGCGCCTCATCCTTTGTCCCCTCTGCTGAGGCTCGACGGTTATGCGGCTCTTTATACGGGCCTTCTCGTTTTGGCCGCTGCCGGGTCGGTGCTGCTCGCTTTCGGCTACCTGCGAAAGTATGAGAGCAACCGGGAAGAATTCTTCATCCTGATGCTCCTGGCCACTCTGGGGGCGGTGGTGCTGGCCGCCGGAAATCACTTCGCATCTTTTTTCCTTGGTATAGAACTTTTGAGTGTCTCGCTCTATGCCCTGGTCTCCTATCCTCACAAGACGGACGCTCACACCGAAGCTGGAGTCAAATACCTGATCCTGGCCGCAGTGTCATCGTCTTTCATATTGTTCGGCATGGCATTGATCTATGCCGACTCCGGTAGTATGGCGATCGACCGCATCGGTCCGGCGCTGAGTGGGATGCCGCTTCAGGGCGGCGATCCATGGGTGCTTGCAGGGTTGGCAATGATGGTGGTCGGCATTGGCTTCAAGTTGGGGCTGGTGCCTTTCCATCTGTGGACGCCGGATGTCTATCAGGGTGCCCCTGTACCGGTAACGGCCTTCGTTGCGACCGTTTCCAAAGGTGGAGTGCTCGCAGCCCTGCTACGCCTTTTTCCTCCCGGCGACATTCATACCGGAAGTTCACTCTTTTTCGTTTTCAGCGCAATCGCCATCGCGTCCATGCTTGCCGGCAATCTGCTGGCGCTGCTGCAAAACAATGTCAAACGCATTCTGGCTTATTCGTCGATTGCTCATCTGGGCTACATGCTGGTCGCTTTTTTGGCCGGGAGGTCCCAGGGGGTCAGCGCGGTCACATTTTACCTGACGACCTACTTCATATCTACACTGGGCGCTTTCGGCGTGATTACCGTGCTCTCCGGACCTGGAAACGAGATGGAAACCCTCGTTGACTACCGGGGGCTTTTCTGGCGCCGCCCATGGCTGGCGGGAGTTTTCTCGGCAATGGTGCTCTCTTTGGCCGGATTACCGCTAACTGCTGGATTTATCGGCAAGTTTTACCTGATCATGGCAGGGGTGGGCACTACGCTCTGGACCCTGGTGATCGTACTGGTGTTCAGCAGCACCATCGGGTTGTACTACTACCTGCGCATCCTGTTTACCTTCTACATTCAGGAGCCTGAGCCGGCGGGTCCGGCGAGACCTGAGCCGGCTTTTTCCCTGTCCGGCGCACTCACCCTGGCAGCCCTGACGTTTCTGCTTATCTGGCTGGGGGTAATGCCGGCGCCGATCTTCGGCCTGATCCAAACGATGATACACTGACAGCAATTTCAATTCTTTGAGGCAAAGCCATGAAAATAAGTCCTTATGCCGGTAAACCCCCCGAGCCCGGGATGTTGACTGACATCCCACGCCTTGTCACCGCCTACTATGTCGATCGCCCAGATCCCGCCGTGCCGGCGCAACGCGTGGCCTTCGGAACCTCCGGGCACCGAGGCTCTTCGCTGGATCACGCCTTCAACGAGCCTCATATTCTGGCAATCACCCAAGCCATCTGTCTCTACCGCCAGCAGCACAAAATTGACGGCCCACTGTTCATGGGCATGGATACCCATGCCCTGTCCGTGCCGGCTTTTGCCAGTGCCCTCGAAGTGCTGGCGGCAAACGGGGTGGAAGTCTTGATCTCGCAGCGGGACGAATATACCCCAACCCCTGCCGTTTCCCACGCGATTCTCACGTACAACCGCGGGCGCAAGACAGGACTTGCCGACGGCATTGTCATCACGCCTTCACACAATCCGCCGTCTGACGGCGGGTTCAAATACGATCCGCCGAACGGCGGGCCGGCCGAATCCGT
>Ga0326727_10004599_pt1 | contig 41070 bp, 30 predicted proteins | sample MB2enrmetagenome_FD_207643 | JGI IMG/M metagenome (GOLD analysis project Ga0326727, IMG submission 207643) | Lab enriched peat soil microbial communities from McLean, Ithaca, NY, United States - MB29MY | ecosystem: Environmental > Terrestrial > Soil > Wetlands > Peat | place: USA: New York...
CCGAAGCGCTCGAACAAATCCGCACTCGCATCGAGCGCGAGCCGATGGAAAGGGAACAACTGCGCAGTCTCTGTTGGGACCTCGGTATCCCTGGGGACTTTGATATCGCCCAAATCACCTGGAAGCCAGATTACGACCCGTCATACTACCGCCAGCTCTGCCGGCGGGCGCGACGACTGTACTTATACCGTGATGAGTACATCTTCGACACCTCGGGAGGGATCGCCGTCGAGACACCGCAACTAGGTCACGCGACGTACCTCTTCTCCAAGCCCCAGAGCATCGAAGCTTTCCTCGGTGCTTACGCAGCCACCACGAAGGAGGCTATCCGACAGAATCGTGCCAACGTGGCGGAACGGCTGGGATTTCTGGGGCGCGTCGTTCACGGATCGAATCCACGCATTTGGCTTCGTTCCTTAGCCGCCCGCCTGGGCGAAGCAGCCGATTCCGCACACGTAGCATCCGAGGTAGAGTGAATATTCAAAACGACACGAAACAGAAAACTGAAATCATTGCCCTTCTCGAAGGCCGGACGCAGGTGAGCCTCGAAAACATCCGTCAATTCATCCTGGACCTGGACGAACGGGATTACATGGAGTTCCTGCATCCTTCCGACCCTGACTTCGCGGAAGAACTTTACGGGCGTGCTGCTGAAGCTAAGGGACTGCTTGAAACCCTGAGAGACATTGAAGGAACTCTTCGCGACCTGGATCGAGGCAAGATCCAAATCCACTAACTATACCTCAATAATGGCAGTGCTCGCCGTCGAGAGTGGTAGCCGGAAGATTACTCAGCCGGACGCTGCATTCTGCGAATTTATTCCCGAGCACTCAGGAGCGATGCGACGAGACGGTAATCGGATATCATCGGGAGGTCCAAACCAACTGTTCCAAAAATGTTCCAGAATTCAATCCACTGGCCCCAAAGGGGAGGCTAATTTGAGCGAAAGCAGACGCCCCGAATTGGTCTAAGGCCATGGAAAACATGTGAAAGGATGGATAGAAAGCAAAGTGGTTGGTTTCCTGGCAGTCATGAGGTCGAGAGTTCGAACCTCTCCAGGTCCACCATTTATCCTCTTCACTCCGCATGACTTAGGTCAGGAAAAGGGCCTCTGCAAAACGTTTCTTGACCTCACGATTTACCTGCATGAGATCAAAAAATCGCGAACCAACGCTTACCGAAACGTCCTTGGGTTGCCGCTCGTGGCGTAGAATCAATCTGGCAGCCTGTTCTCTTCAGGCTCATAACCCTACTCTACAGCACCAATTCTCAAACTATACAGCCAGAGATGTGCAGGGACAGCAAGGTTTAGTCGATTACGTCGCGCGGGTGTTCGTTCAGGCAGTCGACGAGCGAAATCAGCAGCAGGCGAGATGGATCGGGTGCCAGACGCATGTTGTCAGCCTATCACCCCGAGACGGGCCCGTGACACGCCTCAGACCCGCGCAGGCCAAGTCCTCTAACCCATTGCATTTCAGTGGCATCCAATATTTGGAGACTACAATATGAACGTCGAGTCACGCAGCGTCACAACTTGCTAGCGCGCAGCCAACCATTCGACGGCTTGGTCGAGGAACTGGCCGAAATGCTCCCACTGCTGAAAGCCTGCTCCCCAATGCGGAGAAATATCCGATGCGAGAGCCATCGCGCGGCCCTTTCCATAGCGCCACAGCACAAGCAGCGGGTCTCCGGTCTCCTTGAATCTGGCGAGGACCTCGGATTTAGGCTTGGGTTCAAGCCGGTTGTAGCCTGTGAACATCGGACCGGGCGTCCACGAGATGTTTCTGATCACGGCGTGTCTTGATGCTGTCACCTTCACGGTCACGCCTTCAGGGCATTCCAGCCGATCATCATTCCGCTCGAGACACTTGACTGGCAGCGCCTCTTCGACAGGTGTTCCACTGTAGTTTCCGAGGTTTTGCCGGCCGGTGAAAGAATAATAACCGCCGATCATCCACAAGGCGCCACCCTGCCGCACAAATTCCCTGATTAACTTCAACCTGTTGGGACCCATCGGGAAGCGGTTCGCACGCTCCATGGGATAAAGCACCAGGGAATCGCTGTCGACGTCGCTCAAAATGATAATGTCGTATTGCTTGAGGCCTTCGGGAGTTTCGGGGAAGCGCGCCAGCACATCCCATCCCGCCAGGTAGGAAACCTGGTAACGGGCATTCTTGCGCCACCTCTCAAGAATGGGTTCAGCCGCGTTCTCGACGCTGACACCGCGCAGATCGTAGGAAAACCCCGTCCCTGCGCCGAGTGTCCCGGCGGTTAGCCAGGAATCACCGACATAGAAGATTCGAATATGATCGTTGGATTGAGGCATGGGCGCCGCCTTGGAATTTGATTGGATTCTTACCGCTTCAATGTGTGCAGAACGTCTTCAACAGTGCCGCCAAAGGCCGCGAGTCGATAGCAACCGTTACATAGGGTTGGATCAGTTCCCGAAGCAGGACATCTCCAAGAGCATTCTGCTTCGTGTGCCCTCAGACCAACTTGTAGATAAACGGGAATACACCATCCGTGTACCCACCGGCAGCCATCTCACCGCCATCCACTATGAGGACAGAACCTGTCATGAAGCTGCTGGCATCGGAGGCAAGATAAATAACTGTCCCCACGATTTCGTCAGGTTCCCCGATCCGCTCCAAGGGAATCTTCGCGACGATAGGCTTCATGTAGTCCTCGGAGTCAAGAAAAGCTTGGTTTAAGGGAGTGCGGAAGAATCCAGGCGCAATAGCATTGAGACGAACACGGTATTTTGCCCATTCAGTAGCCAAGGTGCGGGTCAACTGTAAGATCGCCCCTTTGCTTGCGGTGTAAGACACGCAAGTCGGGCTGGCGATGAATGAAAGGACCGAGGCAAGATTGATGATGACTCCACCCCCTTGCGGGATCATCTTTCGCGCTGCGGCCATTGCACAGAGGAAATTACCAGTGGCATTAACTGCCATCACCTTGTTCCAGCCCTCCAAAGTCTCGTTCTCAGCCGCGGCCCCGCCTCCAATCGCTGCATTGGGTACCATGATGTCGATCCGGCCAAAGCGCTGGCACGTCTCCTCCACCAGGGCATCCACCTCCTCTTTCGCGGAAACGTCAGTTCGACGGAAGATGATTTGGTTCCCGAGGGATGTTTGGGGATCGCGGATGTCCGCTGCCACAACCTTTGCCCCGACGCACTCCAGCCCACGGGAGATGGCGCTTCCCAATCCTCCGGCTGCTCCCGTTACGACCACCTTGCCTGTTAAATCAAAAAGTTTGCTGATACGTTTCGCCGTCATATGCTCCTTCCCCTTTTGCGGCCGATGATCAGTTCTCATCCAGTTTGACCGCAGCTCCCAATTTGCCAAATCACGTGGTGATGGTCAGACCCCCATCCACAACAAGAGTATGGCCCGTCACATATGAGCAATCCTCCGAAGCCAGAAAAACCGCTGCCCGAGCAACTTCCTCCGGCTGCCCCGGCCGCGCAAGCGGAATTTTCCTCCTGCCCACGTACCAAGTCTTGAATAATTCGGTCTCGGTTTCGTCCACGCCATCGTTGATCGAAAGGGGTGTATGAATGCAGCCCGGCGCGATCGCATTCGCGAGAATCCCGTGAGGGGCAAGGTCCACGGCCAGCGACTTCGTAAAGCTGATGATTCCACCCTTGGTTGCGCAGTAAGCGCCCAATAGCCCTTGGGTCGCAATTGCTTCCACCGAAGTGATGCTGACGATCCTCCCCCAACCTTGTTTCGCCATGTAGGGCGCCACCAGCTTACAACCCCAGTACATGGCCTCCAGGTTAACCGCCATCGTGCGCTGCCATAAATCCAGCCTGTCTTCAAAAAGGTTGCCGTAAAACATGACTGCGGCGTCGTTTACCAGAATATCGATTTGCTTCTCCCGCTCCACAGTATCTTCGATACACTTTCGGTACGCCTCTTTATCGGTGATGTCAAAGACGTAGGCCGTTGCCTTCGCACCGCACGCGTGAACGTGGCGACAAACTTCTTTGACCTCCGCCTTCTGGTCAATGGCCGCCAGCGTAGCGCCTTCTTTTGCGAATTCCTGAACGATGGCTTGGCCGATGCCTTGAGCTGCACCCGTCACGATTGCCACCCGTCCCTTTAGTCGCATCTCTTGTTCCCTTCTGCGCCGAACCTGATCCCCCGGCGCTCGAACGAACCCCGTCACGCCACTATCGGCCTTACAAGGGAGTACTTCTCCAGCGCCGCTGCCGCGTACTTCTCTATAGCCGCCTGGTTCAGTTCGATTCCCAGGCCGGGGCGTTGGGGCAGTGCTATTCTCCCTGCCTCTATTGTGATCTCGTCCTTCACCAACTCGCGCCGCAACAAGGAAGGGGCAACGTCTGCTGGAAGGAATTCGATAAACCGGCAGTTGGGACAAGCTGCAGCCAAATGTGCAGTGGCCGCGATCCCAATCCCGGTCTTCCAACAATGCGGAACAATGATCAAGCTTCGATCCATCGCCATCTGCGTCACCCGCAACGCCTCAGTGATGCCTCCTACACGGCCCACATCAGGCTGGACGACATCCACTCGTCCCCGATCCATCAGCTCCCGGAACTCGAATCGCGTTTGCAGCCATTCCCCGGCCGCGATGCGAATGTCGGTTGCGTCTGCGAGCCGCGCCATGCCATCAAGATCATCGGATTGCAGGGGAGTCTCCAGGAAGAATACATCAAATCTCTCCAGGCTGCGGCAGACGCGCAGGGCTTCTTTCCAGTTGGACCAGCAGTAGGCGACGTCTACCATTAGAGTCATCTCTTGTCCGGCAGCGTCACGGCAGGCGCCCACCAGTTCGACAATGGCTTCGTCTCCTTCTCGCAGACGGTTATGTGCGTAAGGCCCCTTTATGCAGACCTCGAGTTTAGCGGCTGTAAAGCCAAAGCAGCGCGCCCATTTTACCTTTTCAATCAGACTAATTCGCTGCTCGGCCAACGTCCTACCGTCCGGAATGAGGCTGGCATAGGGAGTGATGAACTCTTGCCGCTCACCCCCTAGAAGTTTCCAGACGGGTTTTCCCTTGGCTTGACCGTAGATGTCCCAGATGGCTATATCAACGGCGCCGATGGCGCAGATACCCGCCCCGCGCCTCCCGGTCATTGCGGTGTACGTATAAAGACGATCCCAAATCGCGGCTGGTTGGGTGGGGTCCTGACCTACCAATAGCTCCGTCATCCCCTGATTCATGATGTGGGACCCCGGCGCTTCGATCAAAGCCTTGACGGCCCAAGGGGCAGTATCTACTTCGCCGACTCCTGCACGGAGCGGCGGCGCTTGAGCCGGAAGTGGGGGGTATGGGCATGGTAACGCAGGAGGGATGCCGCACCTATCGAAACATCGTGTATCGCCTGCTTGTGCACCTTGATATGATCGATTCGAAAGACTCGGTCGCAGATCCTCCTTGTCTAAACCCCAAGATTATCGACCACCGGGCTTGCTTGGCAAACTTCGCGGGTCTGTTCCGGAGTTATGTCCGTGTCGGTGACGCAGTCAAGAAGGGTGACTTGCTTTGGAGAGTTCAAGGCCTGAACGGGGAGAGCCTGGAGGAATTTCATGCTCCGCACGGAGGCATCGTGGGTATGCTGCGAACCCTCGCATCCGTTCAACCAGGCGATCTGCTGTCCCGGCTTTTTTGGGGAATCGCGGAAGAAATGAAGTGCAGAACGAAATGGGGCATCGCGCCCAATTGCGAGGCCCTCGCAAGTAAGAACACGTCCATGCGGACCGCGAGTCGTCGGAACCGGACCTTCGGGAGGCGGGAACTCGCTCCGGTCCTGCTCCGTATCCATCTCCACACTTGAAGGTACTGGGGTGGTCCTCGCCCACACATCTGAATATCGAGTTGGGCATGAGACGCTCCCGAAACAGCTCGTCTCATTTCCTAGTGGGTTCTGTGCTTGTAACGAGGATGGTTCCCACTAAGGTCACCAAGCCGCCGAAAACCATCCGCGCCGTGATTCTTTCATGCACCGTTACGGCGGAGACCAGCACCCCAAGAAACGGCAGCAGATAAACCGAGACCGACGCCTGACTGACATCGAGGCGTTTCAATAGAAACATCCAGAGCACCATTGCCAGTCCCCAGCTCAACCCGCTCAGAGCCAATAATGCAAGCCAAGTGAGGGGATGATAATTTAGAACGGAACCAAGTGAAAACCCTTCCAACCACTTTGCCAGCGGAAAGCTAATCACCACGGCAAGGAGATAGCCGTAAATCAAAACTTCGAGGGGTGTAAATCGGCGAAGAAGCCCTTTGCAGTACACGTTGTAGAACGAACTAGTGGCGCATGACGCAAGCACCAGGATGTTTCCAATCAGGAATTTGTTGCTGGCGAGTTCGAGATGGCGCCAATCGAAATCGGAGAGGATCAAAACGCCAGTGAGAGCGATTACGAGACTCACCCATCGAGCGAAGGTCATTTTCTCGTCGACAATGACCGAAGCCAACAGAGCAGTGATGATGGGGACTGTCAGGTAAATGAGGGCGGCGTTTGAGGCTGACGACCGGTTGATTCCCCAAGCCAGAAACACCGAGCATGGAATCAGTCCCAGGATAGCGATCATTAGGAAACCCAGGGCGTTCTTGGGTTGCAGCAGCGGCCCCTCCCGCAACGTGGGCTGCTTGCTCAGCACAAAACTCCTCTGCCTCTGATTGCGCACCCGCAGGCGTTCTACAACGAGGAACGGCAGCAGTACCAAAGCAGCAACCAGGAACGTCCAGGCGCCCAGCGTGACCGGGCGCAGTGCTTCGCCGGCGACCTTGTAAGCAGCATACTGCGCAGCCCACATCGCGTTCACCAATACAAGGAGAGCGACATCAAAAGTGGAACGGCGGGAGATTTTCATCTTTTGTAAACCACCTACCCTCGGTGCTCACTTCAAAACCGCCCAATTGTGGCGGGGTCAAAACTGGCCAACGGAAGCCCTCCGGGACGGAGCCCTTTTGCCATGCTGGCGGCTCTTCACGCAAGCATGAGTATCTCATCCCGCAAGCGGCCGTGGAATCGATATACGGGCGCGGTATTCCGGTCTGCCCGGGATATCGAGATTAGTATGGAAAAGGCTGCCGCCGATATAGCCAGCGCCCGGGTCATAGCCCATCGGCGCGAGCGGAGGTGAATCTGAAAGCCCTGCCGAGGTAACAAAAATGTCTGTGAACTCCGGGCCTCCAAAGGCAATGGAAGACACCTGTTTGGCTGGGAAGAGAATTGTGCGCTCGATGTTGCCATCCGGATCGTAGCGAACGACGCGCACACCAAACCAGTGCGCACACCAAACATAACCTTCGGCGTCGACTGTGAGTCCGTCGGGCAAGCCGGAATCGGGTGGCACGCGCACGAAGTCACGCCGATTACGTATCCCGCCGGAATCGACGTTATAATCGTAAGCGCGGATCACGCGCGCGGCCGAATCCGCGAAATAGAGTGTCTTCAAATCAGGCGAAAAGCCAAGTCCGTTGGCCAAGTGGATACCGTCGTCCACAATTCTCGTTGAGCCATCGGCATCGACGCGGATGAGGTGCCCCAAGGGATAGTTGTCATCTGCGGGATCGTAAAACCATGATCCGGCAAATAGGCGGCCTTGCGGATCCGCGATGCAATCATCCATTTGGCACCTTTCGCCATCAACCTCGGCCGTCAACAGAGAAAGACGCTCCAAACCATCCCAGAGCCAAATGCCATGGCTATTGACAACCACCCATCCCGGTGCATCGCCTGAAGCGGGTTCATTAAACGCGGCGCCGCAGACCTCAAAATCTTCCTCGAGGATTTCGCTTTTGCCGGATTTCCAATCGTAGGCATAAAACCGCCGGCCCGTCATGTCTGTCCAGTACAGCCGCTGGGTTTTTATGTCCCAAAGAGGATTCTCTCCACAGAGATCGTTGTAGTTGGCGATTGCGGAAATCAGATTTGTTGGCACGAATTGACACACTCCATCGGGAATGGGAACTAACACGTATCATACCGCTCATACATGTTTTCGTCAACCCCCCTGCTTTTCGCGCGGCGTGTAGCTCGTGCGCACTCTGCCATTCATTCTCCAAATGACACCACAACAGACTTCTCAGACTTCTCAAAAGTTGCCAGGGGGGGACTGCGGGTGTAGACTCTTGCCGGCTGGCGTCCTCAGCGGCGTCCCGGCCACAGTACCTAGGGGTGGAGGGGTCAATCATGGAAAAAGTGCGCGTGGGTATCATTGGGAGCGGCTTTATCTCCCAGATTCATGCGGAAGCATTTCAAGAAGTGCCCGAGGCGCAGCTCGTCGCCAGTTGCGGAGCGGATGCGGTGGGGGTAGCGGAATTTGCGCGGAAGTGGAAGGTTCCCTTCAGCACGACGGACTACCGTCGCCTGCTCGAGCGCAAGGATATTGACATGGTCGTGCTGGGTATTCCCAACGACCTGCACCGCGAGGTCGTGGTGGCGGCGGCGGAGGCGGGAAAGCATATCATCATCGAGAAACCTTTGGCGCAAACACTGGAGGCGGGCCGCGCCATGGTGGAGGCCTGCCGGGAGCACCGGGTCAAACTGATGTACGCCGAGACGATCTGTTTTTCGCCCAAGTACGCCCGCGCCAAACAACTGGTGGAGGAAGGCGCCATCGGTAAGATGTATATGATCAAGCAAGGCGAGAAGCACTCTGGCCCGCACTCGGACTGGTTCTACGACATCCATCGCGCGGGCGGCGGCGCCATCATGGACATGGGCTGCCACGGTATCGAATGGTCGCGGTGGATGTACGGCAAGCCCAAGGTGAAGAGCGTCGTCGCGCATTGCCAACGCGTCTTCCACCAACGTACCCAGGGCGAAGATAATGCCGTAATCATCCTGGAATTCGAAGGGGGAGGGATTGCCGTCATCGAAGACAGTTGGGTGAGGCACGGCGGGATGGATGACCGGGTTGAACTGTATGGAACGAGTGGAGTGGTTTACTGCGACCTGCTGCATGGGAGTTCGATGGAAACCTACAGCGCGCAGGGTTACGGGTACGCCATGGAAAAGTCCGGGGACACGAAGGGTTGGACATTCACGGTTTCCGAGGAAACGCACCTTTACGGTTTCCCCCACGAGATGCGCCACTTCACGCAATGTGTTTTGAATGATCAGCCGTCCCGCGAGACCGGTGAAGACGGCGAGGCGACGCTGGTGATTATCTATGCGGCGTATGAGTCAGCCGGTACCGGGCGCAGAATCAACTGGCCTTACGAGCCGAAGGACCCCGGTGCGATTCCTGTAAACCTCTGGCTGGGGACTTGACTGCCTGACAGTTCTGGGATCTGGTCTGCAACAGTAAGCCCGCCGAGATACGAGCGGGTTTACCAGAGATTCCGAGAGGAAGATTATCTGAATGCCTAACCTCACTTCGCGAGAACGTCTTCGACGGGCGCTGCGTCTCGAGACACCTGATTATGTACCCTGTTGTTTTATGAGTTTTACGGCGCTACGCCGCCGCTGCCATGAAAACATGTACGAATTGGTCAAAGCCGAACGAGCCATGGGGTTGGATTCGTTTCTGTTTATTCCCACCTTGTCACGCCCCCAGCGACCGGAGCACCCCGAACTGCGTGGGTTGCCGGTGCGGTTTGATCCCGCGGTAGTAATGCGAGAGCGGCGGGAAGACGTTCCCGGCCAGCATGCCGTTCTTCACAAAGAATACTCGACGCCCGCGGGCACGCTCCAGACCAGCGTTCGGCTCTCTGACGACTGGCCGCATGGCGATCACATCCCTTTCATTGACGACTACCAGGTACCGCGCGCCATCAAGCCTCTTCTCACTGGCGAGGCGGTGGAGTTGGAAGCTTTGCGGTACCTGTTGACGCCGCCTCAATCCGATGACCTCGCGCCCTTCAAGGCCGAAGCCGAGCGCGCCCATGCCTTTGCCCGCGAGCATGGAGTGCTCCTTGCGGGCGGTTGGGGCGTCGGCGTGGATATGGCGAACTGGCTTTGCGGGTTTGAGAAACTGATGCTGCTCGAAGGCGACCAGCCGGCATTTGTCGAGGGGCTGCTCGACATTATCCACGTCTGGAACCAGCAACGCATGGCCGTGGTGCTTTCGGGCAAGGTCGATCTTTTCATTTACCGGGCATGGTATGAGGGCTGTGATTTCGTGAACCCCAAGTTCTACCGGAAGGTGATCCTTCCGCGGCTCAAGAGCGACGCCGCCCTCGCGCATGAGCACGGCGCAATGTTTGGTTACATCTGCTCCAGCGGCATACTGCCGCTGCTTGACGACTTTCTGGAAGCCGGAATTGATGTCCTGATCGGGATTGATCCCGTGCAGGGCACCAATACCGACCTGGCGGTGATCAAGAAGAAAACCACCGGGCGGATCTCGTTGTGGGGCGGTGTCTCGGGAGCAGTCACGGTGGAGATGGGTGAAAAGGAAGAAATTCGCGCCGCTGTCCGGCACGCCATCGAGACCCTGGGGCCTGAGGGGTTCATCCTTTCGCCTGTCGATAACATCACCGTGGATGCACCCCAGACGTGGCAAAACCTCGAGGTGTTCATCGATGAGTGGAAGTTGAGGCGAAATGTAAAGCGGCCCGATTCCGCCATTGCGTAGGCGCGGCTGCACCCCAGATAGCTGACAATCGGGACCGTCGAGCAGGATCAGTCAACGCTAATGTGAGTGGTCTGGTTCTGACACGAACTAATCGCCGGCTAACAAGGCCCGATGTCATGGTAAGAGCAAGAGCATGATCAACGCTCTCGTGCTTTAGTCGTTGATTGCCTGATAACAAGCTGCGGTCTGACCTGACGATGGACGGGCCCTAGTGGTTTGCCATTACTTCGTACAGCGCGTACTGCTTCCACAAGAATCTCTGCCCCCATTGAACCCAATCTTTCCATCCCCTCGCGGACAGTAGTGAGAGCAGGATTGTAAAACGCGGCTGCGGGAATATCGTCAAAGCCTACAACGGAACAATCTTCAGGCACCCTTATACCGGCACTCACTAGCGCGCGAATAGCGCCAAACGCCGCCATATCGTCAAAGGCCAGAAGGGCCGTAAAGGCACGCTTGCGGAGCAATAACTCCTTGGTGAGCGCATAGCCCCCTTCGTAGGAAGAAAAAGGACTGGTGAGAGTCAGAACCAATTGGGGGTCCAACGCCAGCCTGGCTTTCTGCATGAAGGAACAGATGCCTTTCCATTGGCGCGCGGAGTCCACAATCATTTTTGGTCCCCTGATAAACGCGATCCGGCGGTGGCCAAGCTCACGCAGATGCCGCAGAGCCATATGTGCTCCGACTTCGTTATCTGTTGCGACCCAGTTCATCAAACTCCCTTCAAGTTGTCGCCCGAGAATCACGCAGGGTATTCTCCGCTTCTCAAAGGCCTCAAGAAGGTCAGTCTCAAAGTAAAGCGAATTAGCGAGGGTGATGAGACCCTCTACACGCCGCTCCAACAGGCTGTCCAAGTAACGTCTGAAGAGCACCCTGCTGTTCTGGATATCCGTCAAAAACCAGAGAAATCCAGACTTCTTCAACTTCGTCGCTATGCCCCTGAGGATCTGGGAGCAATACGGGTCTGTAACGTCGGGCACCATGACACCAATCGTCTGGCTCCTTTGACTTCGCAAAGCTCGTGCGAAGGGGTCAGGATGGTAGCCGAGTCTCTCCGCGGCACGTCTGACGTGCGACTTGGTGGTATCCGGAATGTGGCGCGCCAAGGGAGCGTTGTTCAGCACCGCGCAAACCGTGGTTGGCGAATAGCCACACTCCTTTGCTACGTCTCTGATCGTAATCATGTCAGACCCTTTCTCATAGACATTTCTGAATGATGTCGGCTGGACTCACCAAGTCCATTGTACTAGGAGTTGTGTGCTCACCGACCAACATCCCGGAGTTATGATTGCACGGTTTTAGTAAATCTGTAAATAGCGAACATTTCGCTTGACAGCCCCCATTTTGGGACTATCATTACATCGGTTTAGTAAATCCATCAGATAAAGGAGACAGCATGCGCAGGTTGCTGGTTCGATGCTCGCTCTTTTGCGGGGTGATGATCTTTTTCCTAGGCCTGACGCTCTCCGTGGGAAACCTGGACGCCCAAGTCACCACGGGCGCCGTCACCGGCACCGTTCTCGACCCCAGTAATGCTCCAATCCCAGATGCCCGAGTCACCCTCAAGGACATGGCGACCGGCGCCTCCCGCATGGTGACCAGCAATCAAGCCGGGGAGTACTTCGCCAATCTCCTGCCCATCGGCAGATATGAAATCAGTGCGGAGAAGGTAGGGTTCTCCCGGGCGGTGCTTTCTAGCATTCAGTTGGCGCTCAATCAGACGATTTGCGTGGACATCACCCTGCGATTGGGGGCCGTTTCGCAAACCGTCGAGGTCACGGGCGTTCCGCCCCTGGTCGACGCCACGCAATCCGCGGTGGGGACGATTGAAACCGAGCAGAGAATTGTGGACCTACCCTTGAACGGCAGGAATTTTGTAGGCTTGGCCGATCTCGGAACGGGTGTGAATTCCGGCGTCACGGGCGCCACCAATAATGGCACGACGTTTGAAACCGCGCGCGCCAATCAGTCGCTGGCGGTCAACGGCCTCAGCGTGCTCAACAACAATTTCCTGCTCGACGGGCTGGATAACAATGAGTTCGGGAACGGAGCCGCGGTCGCACTGCCTCCTCCGGATGCGATTGCGGAATTCCGCACAGAAGAAAGCTCCATGGAAGCCGAGTTTGGCCGCGGAGGGGCAGCGGTCAACGTGGTTCTGAAGTCCGGGTCGAATCAAATTCATGGCGATGCCTGGGAGTTCTTGCGGAATGAAAAGCTGGATGCCAAGAACTTCTTCGACCTCACACGGGCGCCCTTCAAACGCAATCAGTTCGGATTTTCTCTAGGTGGTCCGATCCGGAAGAACCGAACTTTTTTCTTCGCGGATTATCAAGGCACGCGCGTGCGTGAAGATCAGCCTTTTGTTTCCACGGTTCCCACGGCCGCCGAACGACAGGGCGACTTCACCGCGCTCGGAACTCTCCTTTACGATCCCGCGACGACCGATCCTGCCACTGGCAACCGCAGCCTGCTCAATTCAGCCAATCCCTACGTCATCCCCTCGGCTCGCATCAACGCGGTGGGCCAAAATGTCGCGAGCATTTACCCGCTCCCTAACCTGCCGGGTTTAATCAATAACTACGCTGATGATCCGTCGTCGCCCTCGAACGAAAGCTCCGTGGATGCCCGCGTCGACCACGTCCTTGGCGATGCAGACCACCTCTTCGCGCATTATACGTTTGATACCTATAAGATCGTCCGCCCTTCACCGCTTGGCAAGCTGGGGGGAGAAGTCTGTTGTCCCAGCGCCGACGCGAACCGGGCGCAGACCTTTGGACTTGGTTGGACGCACACCTTCAGTTCCAATCTTCTAAATGAGGCGCGGTTCGGATTTACGCGCTATCTCGTTATCGCCAACGGCCTCAATTTTGGCCAGAATCTATCCGAGCAACTGGGGATCCCGTACGCTAACCGTGGCGATTCCGGCACTTCCGGCCTTTCCTACATCGCACCCTCCGGCTTCACCAGCCTGGGCGACTCGCTTTACACGCCGGAGTTCGCTGCGCAGGATACCTACGAACTATCGGATACCTTGAATTGGGTAAGGAATGGTCATACCCTCAAGGCCGGATTCGTCTACCTTCGGCAAGGACGCCGCTTTTTGCAGATCGTGGCGCCGCGCGGACAATTTCAGTTCTCCGGAGCTTATACGGAGAACTTGGCTACCTCCGCCGGAGGTAACAGTGTTGCTGACCTCTTGCTTGGGATCCCGATTTATTCCGAACAAGACACTCTTCAAGGTCACTATCCCACACGTTACTACTCCCTCTCGGGGTTTGCGCAGGATGATTGGCATGTGCGGCCGAACTTGACCTTCAATTTTGGCCTTCGTTATGACCTGTTTTCTCCCGCCGGGGGACAGGTCGGGAACTTTGATTTGAAACGCGCCGTTGTGGTCGTGTCAAAAGGTCCTGGGGCCGTGCCCTACGGTGGGGTGAAGTTCGACAAGACTGACTGGGGGCCGCGAGTGGGGCTCGTGTGGACTCCGTGGGGTCTCAAGACTCTTCTGGTCAAGAGTGCCTTCGGAGTTTTCTATGGTCCGGAAGGCAACGGATTCGAGGATCTCGGTGAAAATCCGCCCTGGTTGCAACAGACGTCACAAAACTTCAATCCCCTGCTCATTCCCACGGGGTCGCAACTGATCTCGGCCGGATTTCCAGCCACTGTCGTATTTCCCAACCCCTTGGATCCCGCGGGAGCCGTCAAAACCACCGGGACCACCCGGGTGAGCCCGCGCATTATGGAGTGGAACCTCACGCTGGCGCACGAATTTGGCAGCAATTGGATTTGGCAAGCCGGGTATGTGGGAACACGTGCCTATGACCTGTGGAACAGCGAGGGCACGAACCTGGATCAACCGTACTTTCCTCTCGATTCGAATTTTTCCGATCCCACGGGAAACCTAGGTCGCCCCTATTTCAACGTTTTGCCCAATCTGAATACCATTTTGCCGCTTGATTATGCTCAACTTTCCTTTATCTATCACTCCTTCCAAACCTCGGTGAACAAACAATTCGCCCATGGCTTCAATCTGCTGTTCGCCTATACCTTCGCCAAAAGTCTGGGCAATACGGATGGGGATTTCGCCGGTGAAATTCAGAACGCTCACAACGTGGGTGCAGCGGACGGCCAAACCACGCCGGGCATTCGCCACCGCCTCGTCGTTAGTTACTTGTGGGAACTACCCGTGGGGCACGGCCAACGATTCCTATCCAACTCCCCCAAGCCGGTGGACTGGGCTTTGGGCGGCTGGAAGGTTTCCGGCATTACCACCGCTCAAACGGGGCAAGTGTTTACGGGGGCCTTGTCTTTCGATCCTACTAACACGGGAACCTATCTTCCCCTGCCGGACCTGATTCATAGCCCGATGGATTTCTCTTATGATACATCCGGGCAAATTGCGCTCGGCTGTCCCCCCGGCAAACAGACTCTGACCTGCTATTACAATCAGTCGGCCTTCGCGGTCCCTCCACTGGCTCCCGGCCAAGTGTCGGCCCATCAATTCGGGAATGAGCCTGTCAATATTCTGCGCGGCCCCGACTTGGTCAACTTCGATTTCGCGCTGATTAAGAACTTTGCGGTCCGCGAGGGACAGAAAATACAGTTACGAGCAGAGTTCTTTAACCTCTTCAATCACCCCAACTTCGATCTTCCCGGCGGGGCGCGCCCCATCTATCTCGGGACGCCCTCCCTCGTCGACGTGCCCGGCGGAGCCAGCATCACGGCCACGTTGCCGGATAATCAGCGCGAAATCCAGGTCGCATTGAAGTACATCTTCTAGCGGCGGTCTGACCTGACGTGGTATCCGGAATGTGGCGCGCCAAGGGAGCGTTGTTCAGCACCGCGCAAACCGTGGTTGGCGAATAGCCACACTCCTTTGCTACGTCTATGATCGTGATCATGTCATGCCCTTCCTCAGACTTCGCTTCACGCGCTTCATCGCACGCTTACAATTGCATGGGCTTAGTAAATCTGTACATAACTAACATTTCGCTTGACATTCTCCATTTCGGAATTATGATTACATCGGTTTAGTAAATCCGTTAAAGGAAGGAGATATGGTATGTGCAAGTTGCTTGTTGGATGGTCTACTTTTTGCTTGGCAATGATTCTCCTTGCGTCTCCCGCCACCGCCCAGCAGGATACAGGGACGATTGCCGGAACCGTCACTGATCCAAGCGGCAGTGTGGTTCCTGGCGCCGAAGTGACCGTCAGAAATCTTGGAACCGGTTATAGCCGCACGACTTCGACCGGCCCGTCGGGCGAATACGTATTCACGCCCTTGCTGATTGGGGACTACGAAGTGAGAGTCGGAAAGCCGGGATTCAAGACTCAGATTCATGGGAGGACCACCCTTGACGTGCAGCAGAGGATACAGTTGGATTTCAAGCTGCAATTGGGCGAAGCGAGTCAGAAAGTCGAGGTGGTAGGAACCGCTCTGGCCTTGCAGACTCAAGATTCATCGTTAGGCACAGTCGTGAACTCTTCCAATGTATCCAATCTGCCTCTGAATGGGCGCAACATCTACCAGCTTGTGACGCTTTCGCCAGGCGCGAGTGTTGCTCCCGACGGGATGCCCTCCATGGGAGGCCAGCTCGACCAGAATCAGGGGTACGTGCTCGACGGCCTAACCAATATCAACTACCTAGGTAGTTTGAATTCCGGCGGGGTATGGAATATCCGGCCCTCGCCCGACGCCGTGCAGGAGTTTAAGGTCAATACGAACAGCTATTCCGCTGAATTTGGTGGTGCAGAAGGGATTGTGAACGTTGTCACCAAGAGCGGAACCAACGACCTTCATGGGAGCCTGTACGAGTTTGTCCGCAACGCGGACCTGGATGGCAGAAACTTCTTTGCAACCAGCATGCCGCGTTTCTCTCAGAACCAGTTTGGCGGAAGCATGGGTGGGCCGCTGGCTATCCCCCACCTTTACGATGGACACAATAGGAGCTTCTTCTTTATCGACTATGAAGGCTTCCGTTCCCGGGTAGGCACAACGCAGTTTAATATTCTGCCCAGCATGGCGTGGCGGCAAGGTGACTTCAGAGATCAGCTCACGGGCCAGACTTTTACCGACCCGTGCACCGGGGCCGTTTACGATACGGGGCAGATTTTCGACCCTAATTCCACCCAGGCAGTGACCTGCCTGGACGGCAGCACGGGCTTCGCGCGGACCCCGGTCTCGTATAACGGCCAGGCAAACGTCATGAATCCGGCCCAGATCGTTCTCCCCGCTGCGAACACGGCGGCGCTCCTCCCCGCACCCAATGTTGGAGACCCGTTCAAATATATTTGGAGCCCCTCACTTCGGAATGATTTCAACCAATTTGATGTCAACATTGACCACCAGTGGGGTGAGCACGACCATCTTGCCTTTAAGTATTCCTTCCGGGATGTTCCTCCGGCCGGCATCCCGGACTTCCCTGGTGCAGCCGGGAGCGGCTCCAAGGCACTGAACCGCCAACAGCGCGCCACCGCCGCCGACACGCATGTATTCTCTCCGACCACGATCAATGAATTTCGTTTGGGATACATTCGCAACGCGTATACAGCGGCCATGGTGGGGGACAAGTATCTCGATCCAGCGTCTCTGGGCTTCCAAAATGTACCCTTCCAACCCGGGGTGGTGGGTGGCCCTCCCGGCATCTCTATTACCGGAATAGCCGCCATCGGCACTTCCGGCTGGACTCCCGTCATTACCACTGCCCGCACCGAAACGTTAATGGACACCCTGAGCTTGGTGCGAGGAAGACATACCTTCAAGATCGGAGGGGGCGCGGTTAGCTGGTGGACCTCACAGTATGAGGCAGCGGCCATCGCTGCGCAGTACAGTTTCTCAGGGATTCTCACCGCTGACCTCAGTGCACCCTCGAGCATGACATCCGCGGCGGCAACGGGAGCGCCCTTTGCCCAATTCCTGTTTGGAATACCGGATTCGTCGGCGGTGAGCAACTCCATTTTTTCGGACAGTGGCCGTCAGTCCGGGGCTGTCTTCATCCAGGACGATTGGAGAGCCACGGACAAGCTAACGCTCAATATGGGGCTGCGCTGGGATTTCGGCAATTCGGTGCGCGAACGGTTTGATCGCGTCACCAACATCGACATGAAGACCGGGGCATATATAGAACCAAAGAGTCGGCAGAATATCCCCCCCTTCCTGCCGTCCGGATATCCTGTGGAGTGGTCGGACAGCCACAGCCTACTCCATGCGGACAACCGTTCCATAGCCCCGCGGCTCGGTCTAGCTTACCAGATCACACCGAAGACGGTCCTTCGCGCCGCGGCGGGCATTTTCTTCATAAACCTCGATCAAGCGGCCGAAACGATCTCCATGCCGCTGAATCCGCCTTTCGCCGAGGGCTTCAATGCCTATAGCCCGAACACCGGCCCGATTGACCCCATTACCGGAAAGGCAGTTGTTGCTGTTACCAGTATTACTACCGGGTTCCCAGCCGATTGGGCTACCAACCCGGACTTGGTCTCAATGTCTGCCCTCGAGCCATTTGATCCCAACATCCAAGATCCTTACACCGTGAACTGGAACTTCACCGTTCAACGCGACTTGGGATTCAAGACGCTCCTCGATGTGGCGTACTCCGCTACGGCGGGACGCCACCTCTGGGTGGACATCGATGATAACCAACCCTACCCCACCGCGGATCCGAACATCCCCGTGCAATCGCGCAGGCCGTTCCCCAACCTTGGTCCCTTCGGGTATTACCACACCATGGGCAAGTCGAGTTACAACGCGCTCCAGACCAAGATCGAGCGGCGCATGTCGAATGGCCTTACGTTCATGGGCGGTTACACCTGGTCCCATTCCCTTGACGATGTTCCATTGGCTATTCTCCTTGGAAACTCCGGCGAAGGTGGCAGCGATAGTGTCCGGAACGCGCGCAACTGGGGCCTAGATTATGGCAATTCCAGTTTCAACGTCACACACCGGTTTGTCATGAGCTGGCTATACGATTTGCCGGTCGGGCGTGGCAAGCCGCTGGGCAGGAATTTGCACGGCGTGTTGAATGGTGTAGTAGGGGGCTGGCAAATCGGCGGAATTACGAGCCTCCAGACTGGCTTTTGGTTCGTCCCCTTCACCTACATCGACCCCGCCAACGCACCTGTGTACGCGTCCGCCGGAGCACGCCCCAACTTGCTGGGCAAGCCCAAGGATTTCTCCTACGGCCAGGACGTTCAAGCGAGTTATGGCTGTCCGACGGGCCATCAGTCGCTCACCTGCTTTTTCAATCCGGCAGCCTTCGGGTATGCATCCCCCGGGACCTTTGGGAACGCGGGCCGCAATATCGTCGAGGGTCCAGGCTTCGTGGGTGTGGACTTTACAGCCCACAAGGAGTTTCCGATCGGAGAAAAGAAGCGCCTGGAATTCCGGGCGGAGGTGTTCAATATCCTGAATACACCGAATTTCGGAAACCCGGACATTGGGTATGAGGATTCGACTTTTGGAGAACTCCTCTACGCAGGCGCACCGCGACAGATCCAGTTTGCGCTTAGGCTCGTTTTCTAGTGTGTCGTCCCTCCTAATTCCTGAGCGCGGCATCCGTAGGGGCGCACGACGGTGCACCCCTGCGTGCCGCGCAAGGGCTCCCTGCCGGTCTCATCACCGCCAAGAGCTGCCTAAGCGGGAGTTCTCACCAGCGCCGGAGGAACGTAGGGGCGCACGGCCATGTGCCCCTACGCCCCTCCGACGGACGCCCGCCGCGTGAACGCTACGACGGCGCCGCGCCGCGTGTCCTGCGTTCCCCGGCAACCGCTCTTCCCTTGTCAGCGGATCGGGGTACTATTGCCGGAGTTGATAAAGGAAGACACTCACCTCCTGGTCGCGCGTGTTCTTCTGGGCCTCTTCCGCCCTGAGCTTCCTATGGATTGCTATTTCCGCATCAGCATCCGACGTCTTCCCGACCCGGCGGTATGCCTGAGAAAGACGGTAATGCGCTTCCGCCAGATCCGGTTTCAACTGAATCGCGTTCCTATACTCGTCAATCGTTTCCTGCCAACGTCGCAGGTTGAAGTAGACATTGCCAAGCGCGTAATGGGATTCGGGGTGGTCCTTCTTCCTTCGGAGGCTTTCCTTCAATAATTCCTCAGCGTGAAGAAAGTCATCGGGGTGACCCGTTTTCTGACCAACACCATAAGCCATTTTGCCCAGATAGTAATAAAGCCAGTACGGTTCTGGATGCCGTTTCACGTAGGCGAGGAGCATTTCTTCTGTCTGGTCCATGTCTCTCCCGGTTGTGTCGGACGCAATGGCCAGAAAATAGAGCGGTAGCTCGGCATCGGGATATCGTTTTGCGCCTTCAACAAAGGACTGGATCGACTTCGCGCTATCCCCGTAGCCAAAATAGGCAATGCCAAGAGCCATCCGCAACTTCAATGAATTGTCAAACTGCTGGACAGCACGCTCTGCATCCGCGACGGCGGCGTCGAAGCTCCGGTGTGCCAAGAGTTCAAGAATGAAATCAAGCCGGTAGTCCTCACTTCGGGGAGCCATTTCTGCCGCCTTTTGATAGGCTCGCACAGCGTCGAGATAGTCCTTTCTTGCCTCGTTCACCTCTCCCAGTAGATTCTCAACTTCAGCGCTCTCCTTTTCGTGTCGGAGAGTTTCCAGAGTCGCGAGGGCGTGATCCAGATCCCCCAGCCGGTAGTAAGCAAGACCAAGGTTATAGACGATTTCTGGCGACGGAGGTTCCAGGCCACGGGCCTTTTTTAGATTCTCGATGGCCCCTGCAAGGTCGCCGGCTTGCGCCTGCATCGCGCCGATCTTGCCATAAACGTCCGCCGTGGCAGGCGAGTGCGCCACGATTTGCTTCGCTGTGGAACGCGCTTCCGGGAACAGTCGCAGCGAGAGTTCAGCCTTAAAGAGGTCCAGTCTCATCGGCAGGTCGCGGGGAGCGAGATGCACGGCTTTGCTCAACTCTGCCACGCCCTCAACCCCTTTCCCCTGGGCCATGAGCGCCGCACCGAGGTTCCGGTGCGCGACAGGATTTACATCGTCGAGGCGTAATGCACTTTCAAACTCGTCGATGGCCTCGGCTATGTTGGCCCGCTGCATATAATGCTCGCCCAGATTGGTGTGCGCTTCGGGGGAACGTGGTCCCAACTCTACGGCCGTTTTCAGGTGCAGCAACGCCTCATCGGGCTGACCAAGTTCGTCCAGGATGATCCCTAACAGCATGTGGGCCCGGAAATCGTGCGGGTTTAGGTTCAAGATCTTTTCGGCTTCCTGCTGAGCCCACACGAACCTGTGCTCAGCGATTGCGCGTTCAACCGCGGCGTAGTTGATTGCAGGAGCCGCAGAGAGCCGCGGGATGGATATTGATGCGAAGGCGAGAAGCAGCCCCCACATCGCCACACGGCGGGTCAGCGTATCCTTAATTGCAGCCCTGGGGATGAAAAATATTCTGTTTTGCATCTGTCCTCACATCCCAGCCCGTTGTGCAGTCCGGCGCCGTCCGAGAACATTCCAAAAGAGCAAGTAACATCGGCCCATTATAATGCCGGGCTGTAGCGAGAAATCTACGCTGGGTCGAAAATTTCGCTTGACACTTCCCAGTCGGATGTTAATATTACAGCGATTTAGTAAATCCATGAAGAAGGAACTCATCACGGGGATTGGCCGCCATAGTAAACAGGCAAGAGCGGTAGGACTCTCCCGCGCGAGGCATCGCCGATCAGGGAGCGAGCATCCCGTCGTGGAAAATGATCGAGCCACTTCCAGTGTAGGAGGTTGAACCGGTGAACAAAATCAAACCCCGAATCGGTGTTCTGGCATTCCAGAGCCAGTGGTTCAAAGATGCGGGCCTGACGGGGGGGAATCAGACTGGGGGAGAGCGAAGCCTAGGCGAGATGATACTCGCGGATTCCAGTTTCATTGCCGAGACCCTCGGAAAGCACGCCGATATTGTGATGCCAGAGCCTGTCGCGAGCTCCGCTCAGGCTTCTGAAGCGGTTCATGAGTTTATCAAGAAGCAGGTTGACTTGGTGGTGATCTGCCCGATCGTCTGGTCTGAAGATACTCCCTTATTCAGCGTCTTTCCCTCGCTGCAGAGATTTCCGCTGGTCCTCTGGTGCTACTCGCCGCATCTCCGGCCGCCGGCTCGAGAGACCTTGATGGGCTACCTGCGGAATAGTGGCATTGTCGGCGCCATGCAGTTTTCTGGGGCGCTGAAGAAGTGCCGACTCGAGTTTGAGTTTGTGGTGGGCCCGGTCCAGGAGGAAGCTACGATCAAGCGTCTGATGGCGATTGCAGATGCTGCCGCAGTGCGCGCTCGATTGCGGGAGACAACGCTAGGCATGGTCGCCTGCCCCTGCGACCAGATGCGCGCGCTCTATTCAGACGAAGTCACCCTTGTGGAGAAACTCGGAGTAACGCTGAAATACGGCTCAGTAGCTCAACTCGCTGAGCAGAGCCGTCTCGTTATGAAAGAGGACGTCCACGAGTTCGTTCATAGACTAAAGAGCCGCTTTCATACGGCGGGGGCCGAGGACGAGGCCATCGTGGAATCGGCCCGCGCATCGCTGGGGGTGAGACGACTGCTCGAAGCCATGGGTGTGGATGCAATCGTGCTCAATGATGTCGATGAAGAAATGCACCGAACCTTTGGACTGAGGCCTGGTTTCTACCCTTGGATGTTCTCGGAGGATAAGCGCGTCATCGGGTTGGAAGGCGATTACGGCACGACAACCATGCTCATCATTCTAGCGATGTTGACGGGTAAGCCGGTTGCCTTTGAAGAGACTTTGAGCTTCGACCTGCCGGACAATGTGCTGATCTTCAATCACGGTGGACCCCAAGACCCCGACTTGGCAGAGAATCCCAACGATCCAACGATCACGGTCGACGTCGAATGGTCCTTGTCCAGTGACCGGTACAAAGGGGCGGTCCTGGAATTTGCTGCTCGGCCGGGGTGTGTAACCATGCTGAACCACCTGTACACGCCCCAAGGGATACAAATGACCGTGGCCAGCGGCGAATCACTGGGTGGTCCTCCTCGCATCCCTGGCGCGCCCCATTTCATCGTGCGGCCTTACGTTCCGGTGGAACGATTCCTCTCGACTGCCGGCCAGTGGGGCGCCACTCATCATTGGGCAATGGTGCATGGGAACGTGATACCCCAGATTGAAGTCTTCTGCCGATTGCTGGGTATCCCTTTGTTAACGATCAAATGAGGCCCTCGGCTTGCGGTTGGGAGAGAGCACAGGGTTTTGCGGGCGTAGAGGAGAATGCGGATACTTAAGAACAACGCATCAGCAGGGCTTTTTGCATCGAGTCTGGCGGCAGGTTTCTTGCTCGTAGGCTTGCAATCGACGGTTGCGGGAGCCGAATCCAATGGGTCTGTCAAGACCGTTTTCCCCGTGGAAATCGAAAAATCTCTGGCCAACCCCTATATGGGTTGGGGGATATGGGTGGGGCCTCACGCCTTCGGAAACAATGAAAAAGACTATTCCGTCGAGCAGAACACGACAGGGTTCGGCGATGACGCGCCGTTATTCAGTTGGGTGATGGTGGACTGGGACTGGGGCAGACTGGAGCCGCGCGAAGGTGAATTCAACTGGGGGGATTTCGATGCGGTTCTAAATTACTGGGCGGCGCGCCGTAAACAATTCGTCCTGAGATTTTGGGTGACGGACAATCCGGGTTGGAAATCGCGGCCCGGGGCTCCGGTCTTACCGAATTGGATTTGGGAAAAGGGCCTGCGCTCTCATGAATACATCGCCGAATCAGGTGTGAAGCAGCGCGAGCCCGACTACGCCGATCCGACCTACCAAAGCATATATTTGCCTGCCCTAACAAGATTCTTAGCTGCTTTCGCGGAGCGCTATGACAAGCCGGGAACTCCCATTACTTTTCTCCAAGTAACCGGATACGGCAACTGGGTGGACTGGGCGACAAGGTACTCAAAGTACAAGTTCGCTGATCCGTCGGCGAAACGGGCCTTGCTTGCCAGAGTTATGGGGATATACGCCAGTACGTTCAAAAACATCCGCCTATTGGGATGGGCCGGCGCGGACTGGGATGGAGGAGACCCCAGAAGTCTTGAGGACTACGTTTCCGCAAACGCACTGGATTTGGCAGTCTCCGTCGGGTGCGGATTGATCTGGACCGGCTTCATCGAGAACCTGTACGGGTGGGACAGGGACATGATGCAAACCCACTGGCGGCAACATCCGATTGTCGCGGAAGGCTACGCAAGCTACGACGACATTCAGGATGACAGGACTCACGGCACCTTCGACGAACTCCTTGACGTTGCCTTCGCCTGGCATGCGAATTTCACTCATTATTATTTCGTTGTGGATACGTATAAGCGCGCCATGCGCGAGGCAACGCACACACTCAGAAGAGGGTTGTGCCGCGGAGGACTCGGCTACCGTCTCGTTCCCATCTCACTGAGTTGGCGCGATAAACTCGCGGCGGGCCAACTGCTCGTCATAAACCAGTCCTGGATGAACCGTAACGTCGGCAGGCTCTTTGTGCAGCACCCCCTGAAGCTCTATTTGACCGACGATGGGGGGCGCGCGAGATTCAGCGAAGTAGACACTGGTTTTGATGAAACTACGTGGGCGCAGGGAGAAACCTACCCTGTGATTAGTGTCTTTCACCTTCCGAAAGATCTGCTGCCGGGAGTTTACGATCTCAGGATTGCGCTGGTAGATGCCGGCGGTAAACCACGCATTCGACTGCCGATTGAGGGCGAGGACTCAGAAATGCGGTACAAGGTGGGAACAATCCGAGTTCTTCCACCTTTGTAGGGACCGTGTGGCTGAGGATGCCGGCAGTCTGCATTTCTTACAGGGGGAGACCCTGAGAGGTTAGAACGCTGAGCTTGGCCGCGCCGAAAATGGTCGAAGCTTATCCCACAGGCCGATCATTTCTTGCTGTAGCCGGGAGGAGTGCTTGGAGAGAATCTGCACGTTTTTGCTGGTCTGCCTGGTTCTGCTGTCACCCGGGCCGGGGGCGGCGCAAGAGCCTCGCAGTCCGTCGAACTGGACCATCTTTATTACGAACTTTACCTGCCCGGATTACACCTGGGGTTTTTCGGCGGAGCAAACGCGCCAAAGCTTTGCCGATCTCGTCCGTGCGCATTTGGACGAGATGAGCCGTACCGACAACGAGCCACGGGAAAATCAGGACCATTACAACCTGGCGGTCACGCAGGAAGCGCTATGCTTTGTCGAGCGATATCCTGATCGAAAGGACGAACTCATCCGCCGTATCAAGGAGGGAAGAATTTGCGTAAGTCCCTTCCTTGATAATTCTCTTTGGGGATTTCAGAGCGTTGAAGGCGCCATTCGCACCTTGTATCCGGCGCGCCGCTTGGAAAGAGAATGGGGAATTCCTATCGATATCGCGAACCACATCGAGCTCCCCTCATTACCATGGGGCGCGGCTTCCATCCTTGCGGGATGTGGCGTCCGCTGGTTGTTGGTTCCATTTTTGGATTACGACTCCACCTTTGCGGGGCTGACAAACCCACCGCTGTTTGTCCTTGAAGGTCCTGACGGCGAACGCATTCGTGTTCATATGGATTCTTGGGCTGCGCACAGGGGAAGTTATGCGCAAGGTGCTATGCTGCTTAAAACTCCCCAACTCATTTCGCGCGAATGGCTGCCTCACTATGAGGGATTGGGAAATGGATACCCCGTGCGCGTGATTCTCGCCAGCGGAACCCACGGAGATTACTCGCCCACGAGCTGGAACCAGGCAAGGGGCTTTGCCGACGCAATCGCCAGCTATAACCATCAGGCCGGTGCGCATCCCAAGCTCGTTAACGCGGCTCTACCGCAGTTCTTTCAGGCCATTGATGCGGCGGAACAGAAGTCGCCATTCCTTCCAACCGTTCGAGGCTCTTTCAGTAACTCCTGGGAACTCTGGCCCGTGTGCTTGGCGAAATATGTTTCGGATATGCGTGAGGGAGAGCGAAAGGTCCTTGCGGCAGAGACGTTGCTCGCCCTCGCGGCGCGGCAGAGCCCTGAACTGCTGCGGACCACACGTGGTGAACGCGAGCAGGCCGAATGGTCGTGGGCAATGCTCGCCGACCACGCATGGAACGGAACAGATGAAACGAACCGGAAAGTGAATGCCGAACTCCGCCGCAATTGGAGCGCCGAACTTCTCCGGTTGAGCGCCGACTTGATGCAGAAGGGCTGGGCTGCGTTGGGGCTTCAACGCAGTGATCGGTACGTGGCTATCTTCAACAGCTTAGGCTCTCCACGCTCTGACTTGGCGAGCCTGGAGGCGCCCCAGGGGATTGCCGGCATCGCCGCGGGGTCGTCGATTCTCGCCAGCCAAGTAGTCGAGGAGGATGGCCGCCAGATGCTGTATTTTCTTTCGCCGAGGGTCGAAGGCTTCAGTTTGCAGGCCCTCAAGTTCAAAGCGGATATTTCGGGCAACTCCAAAGGGGGGAGACTCCAAGCGGGAAGAACTGAGCTGGAAAGCCCTTATTACAGGCTCAAGGTAGATGAAAGGACCGGTGGTGTCTGTAGCCTGATTCATAAGGCAACGGGGACCGAGCTGGTGTCGGGGAACGGTGGCCACACCCTTGGCCAGACGATCTACTTCGATGGGGAAGAGCATGCACTGAGTGATGCAAGATCGGAAGTCGTTGCCGCGGGACCTCTCCTGGCGCGTCTCAGAATCACCGGGACCGTAGCCGGAATCAAAGTTGTGACCCTCGTAACCGTGTACTCTGCCTTGGATCGCGTCGACCTCGAAACGCGTATCCACAAGCCTGTCACCACCCAGGAGCAACGTCTAACGCAGGTATTTCCGGTGATGCGACCTGGGGCGCGGATGCAGATTGAGACTGCCGGCGCAGTGATTCGGCCGGAACTCAGGCCTGAAGGGGACCTGCTGCCCGGCGCAGACACCCGGAGGTTCGCGATTCAGGGCTTTGTGGATGTGTCCTTTCCTGACGGTGCGGGGGTCACTATCGCGCCTCTGGATAGTTATGCCTTGCGCCAGGATCTGGGGCCTGTGACTTTTGAGAACCTCGGCAACGACCAGAATTACAAGGAAGTAATCAGGGACCAGGACGGCATCGTCGACTTTCGCTTTCGCTACAGCCTGCGAGCGTACTCCGGTGGTTTTGATAGTGCCAAAGCCTTCGAATGGAGCCGCAGCGTAGCCACGCCATTGCTGGCCGTGTTGGGACGTTTGCCCGAGCAGTGGGCGGTTAGTCCGCCGCTGGAGCTCGACTCGAGGCGCGTCATTGCCACAGCTCTGAAGCCTGCCGATGACCCGTCGGCCGGCGGGACGATTCTGCGCATTTGGGAAGTGGCGGGCCTGCCGGGTCCGGTGAATGTCCGTGTGGGCGGATTCAAGCGCGCCATCCGCACGGATCTTTTGGAGCGCAACCTTGAAGAACTTCCAGTGGTCAACGGCAGGGTTTCGCTTGGTCTGCGAGCTCATGGGTTCAGCGCTGTAAGACTGCTGCCGTGATGATGAATCCGGTGAGGGATTTGAATTCCAAACCAATAAGAGGAGCATGAAATGGGAATACTCGCGATTGCTGGAGGCAAACCTGTTCGAAAGAAGCCCTTTTCAGCCTGGCCGATTTTTGGGCAAAGGGAAACTCAGGGCCTGATGAAAGTGCTGAAGAGTCGCAACTGGGGTGGCTATCCCTTCCCCAACACGATTGCAGATTCGTTTGCGCAGAAGTTCGCTAGGGTTCACGGCGCCAAGTATGGCCTCGCCGTGTCAAATGGGACGATCGCCATTGAGGTTGCTCTCAAAGCAGCCGGCGTAAAACCTGGAGATGAGGTAATTGTTCCAGCTTATACCTGGGAGGGCACCGTCGGCCCCATATTGCTTCATAACGCCGTCCCAGTGTTCTCAGATATTGATCCTGACACCTATTGTTTAGATGCCAAGCTTATCGAAGGGATCATTACACCCAAGACCCGCGCCATCCTCCCAGTCCATCTCGCCATGTGCTTTGCAGACATGGATGAAATCTGCCGGATCGCGAAGGCGCACAAGTTGGTGGTGATCGAAGACTGCGCCCACGCTCACGGCGGCAAATGGCGGAACAAAGGGGCTGGGGCGACAGGCGATCTGGGGACTTTTAGTTTTCAGTCCAGCAAGTTGATGACAGCGGGCGAAGGCGGCGCGGTTATCACCAGCAATCTCGAGTTTCACGAGCGCGCCCAGTCTTACACGAATTGCGGGCGTGCAAGCACTACGGACCATTACCGACACCGTTTGATCGGGTTCAACCATCGCCTCACGGAGTTCCAGGCAGCTATCCTCGATGCCCAACTCGATCGCCTCGAGAATCAGGCGAAAACCCGTCACGCCAACATGGAGTACTTCGAAAAGCGCATCCGGGGTACGCCGGGGCTTGGATTCCTGAAGCGAGATAAACGAAACACCCGCGTGGCGGCATATCAGTATGTCCTCAAGTATTCCTCGGAACATTTCGGAGGGATTTCAAGAGCGGCTTTCCTCGGGGCATTACAAATGGAGGGTATTCACTGCGATGGTTCCTTCTATGAGCCGGTCTATAGGAGCGCTCTTTTCCCCGTTGACCCGAACGAGTATCCTGCTTTGAGCTGGGGACGGACCGAGTCTCTGGATTTGAAGACCCGTTACCACTGCCCGGTTTCCGAACGCGCTGCCTACGAGGAATCCGTCTGGATCCCGCACCATCTCTTCCTCGGCGCCAAAAGGGATGTTGACGACATCGCGGACGCAGTCCTGAAGGTTTGCGAGAACATCGAGGAGTTGCGCGGGCTCAAGCACCCAGCGATCGATTTGAAGGCCATGAGCCGCGCGGAGCGTCCGCGCGTCGAAAAGCGCCAGTGGTAGCCTCAGCCGCGGAGAACCTCGAGACCGATTGCAGGCCCCACGCGTTGATACCATCACCTCGCTGAAACGTCTTATGACAAGGACTGAAGAATCTTCGGGCTGCGGCTTCCTATCTCATTGAAAGGGACAATGAGTGATTAAATGACCCGGACTGACGCATGCTCTTCGATGCCAGTTCCGCACCTACGACGGGTTCTGACACTGCGGGATCTGATTTTCTATGGCATTGTGTTGATTATGCCCATCGCGCCTGTGCCTCTATTCGGGCTAGCCCAAAAGCTCTCGCGCGGTCACGCCGTTACTACGATTTTGATCGCGATGGTGGCCATGATGTTGACGGCCGTCAGTTATGGGCGTATGGCGGCTCTCTATCCTTCTGCAGGTTCTGCCTACACGTATGTCGGGCGCGAATTGAACCCTCACCTTGGTTTCGTGACGGGCTGGACGATGTTCTTCGATTACTTGCTCATCCCCCTCCTTAACACAATCTACGGGGCGCTTACGGTGCAGCGACTGGTTGCTCCCGTGCTCCCCCATCTGCCCCCCAAAGTCCTCTATGTTCTCCTCGCGGCGCTCTTTTCCGGAACGATGACTGTCCTTAACCTCCGAGGCATCCGTGCAACAGCGCGTGCGAACGTGGTAATGCTCGTCGTAATGTGCGCCGTCATCGGCGCCTTCATTCTCCTGGCTGTTCAGTATCTATTCACTCGTCAGGGTTGGGCTGGGATCCTCTCAACCCAGCCATTCTATAACCCGATGACCTTTGATGTTCGCGTTATCACAACCGCGACATCGTTTGCCGCCCTCACCTACATCGGGTTCGATGGTGTGACCACGCTCGCCGAGGATGCGATAAACCCCAAGCGAAACGTCCTTTTGGCCACTGTGTTTGTCTGCTTGTTCACTGGGCTTTTCGGGGGCCTGCAGATTTACCTCGCGCAACGGGTGTGGCCTGATTGGCAGACCTTCTCCAATCTTGAAACTGCCTTCATGGACGTTTGCTACCGGGTTGGAGGGTTGCTCCTCTTTCACGCGCTAGCCGCCATCCTCATAGTAGCCAACCTGGGTAGCGGGTTAAGCGGGCAGGTGGGGGCAGCGCGCCTGCTCTTCAGCATGGGGCGCGACAACGTGCTGCCCCGAAGATTCTTCTCACACCTTGACGCCAAACGGAGCACCCCGACTTACAATATCTTGCTAATTGGTTTCCTGGCATTCGGAGGAGCCCTGGCGATGAACTACGAGTTCACTGCTGAATGCATGAATTTCGGCGCGTTCCTCGGCTTCATGGGCGTCAACCTCGCCGCGATGCGTCATTTCTATTTTGCAAATCGCACCCCTCGAAGGCGTCGGCTCCTGGCGGACGCACTGGTCCCCGGCCTGGGATTCATGTTCTGCCTTGGTATATGGCTGGGGCTGAGCGCGCCCGCCAAGATCTTCGGGGGAGGATGGCTTCTGGCAGGCATCGCCTACAACGCCGTCAAGACCCGCGGTTTCCGTCAACAACCAGCCATGATCGATTTCAGCGAGTCGTGAATGGCCAACAGATAGCTCCGCAGAGGTTTGGTCTCGGCAAGTTTCACTACCTTCATCCCATCGCCGCTCTCGGTCTCGGACACTATAGGTGCATTCGATAGCGCCACCTGGTCCTTCCCGGGTCAAAACGTGAAGTTCACAGACACGTATGATATTATGTAGGGAAGGTCGCCCTGAACAACGTCTATGCCTTTCGACACCGACAAAGCAGGGCATGGCGAGGCGGGTGGTGAGGGGGTGTTTCTGATGAGGAAGAGTCCCCGACAGCGCCGAATACGAGCGCACATCGTCGGAAAGTCAGGTCCTCCAGAGGTTGAACTGGGACTGACCGCACGAAAAAGAGAGAGTAGTGCCGCGCCAAGTGAGACGCTGACCCGTCAAACCCTGCGTGGACTCATTGGTTGGCTGAAAGATGGGAAGTTCGCGGCAGGCAGTAAGCTCCCTTCGCAAAAAACGCTTGTCAAGAAACTGGGTGTGAGCCGGACGGGAGTTCGGGAAGCCCTTCAAGCCATGGCAGCTCTCGACTTGATTGAAATCCACGCTGGACTGGGGTGTTTTGTCAAGAAAACTTCACCCGACCACATCATTAATGAAGATGTTCTCGCCATCATTCTAGAAAAGCAGGCGATTCTCGACGTGCTCGAAACTCGGAAAATCCTCGAAGCCGGAATTGCGTCGCTTGTTGCGCAGCGAGCCACGGAGCGGGATTTTTGGAACATGGAGGATGCCCTCAGCCAGATCGAAAGAGCGGTGCTACGAAGGGAGAGCGTGGCGGAAATCGGTCCCGCCTTTCATAACGCGATCGCGGAGGCCACTCATAACGCCGTCTTAGCGAAGCTTATTCGCTCCTTTAACATGTTGATGGTAAGGGCCGGCAAGCTGGTGGAGGCGGAGGCGCCTGACGTCGAAGAATTCAAACGTCACGAACTTAGTTCACACCGGGAGCTTTACAACGTTGTTCGCAGCCGGGATCCGATCGCCACTCGCGAAGCTATCACAAAACACATCTCTGGTTCCGAAGATCAAATCGTTAAGGCGTTTCAACGGGCAGATTGAGCGGCATACCAATCGTAACGGTGGTTTCGTCGGGATTCATGAAAAGCCATCCGAACGCCGACCGCACGACCGTCTTGGGCGTGAGTTCGTAAGCAAACCCGAAGCGTGGACCTAGGTTGCGGTTGTCCGCCAGAAGCAGGCTGTGGCTGGGCGAGTATTCCACGGGAAATCCCGAAGGTAAGAAAGGAGGGATGTTCTTCCGAGACTCGGGAAGAATATAGGAACCGTTGGTAAAGTCGATGTCGGTAACGCGATCGAACCTTTCGTGAAACGAGTTGCCGAAATCCCAGCGCAACCCCAGATTCAGGGTCAGTTCGCGGGTCACTTTCCAGTCGTCCTGAATGAATGCGGCGCCCACTTTGCGACCCGTGTCGGAGAAAATGGTGTTGCTAATGCCACTGTTGTTCGGAATTCCAAAAAGGAATTGGGCGAATCCAGAGCCAATGGCGGCAGGTGTGGCGGCGGCGACGACAGAGGCCGGAGCGTTCAAATCAGCGGTCAAAATCCCTGTGAATCCGTATTGGCCGGAGGGTGATTGTGCGGGTTCGAATTGCGTAGTCCACCAACTCGAGATACTGCCACCAATCTTGAAGGTATGCTTACCCCGCACCAAGCTGAGTGTATCCAGCAGCATTTCATTACGAGCCGTAGTCAACGTGGGTGTCCAGCTCGATGCGCCGATGGAAGCTATTCCGGCAATGTTTAGGCTGGGAATTCCTCCCACAATCCCTTTCTCGTAAAATGCGTTTTGGTAACCAAGGGAGGCGGGATCCGTTGAGTTATTGACCAGGCTGCTCTGATACCCGTTGCGAAAATAGCCGAGCCGAAACTCATTGACCACGGTGGGAGAAAAAACATGCGTATCCGAAAGGCTGGCGCGCTGTTGGCGGTTCCTCACAAAGTCCCCCTGCCCAGCGGGGCCGGGAAAGTCCGGGATGCCGCCCGGCGGCACGTCGCGGAACGAATACTTGATGGAGAGGCGGTCCTGCTGGCGCACCTGGTGATCGATATTGATGTCGAATTGATTGAAGTCGTTGCGCAGGGAGGGGCTCCAAATGTAGCGGAAGGGATCGCCAACATTCGGATTGGGAAGCAATGCCACGGTTTTTGCGGCCGGGACGACGATCTGGGCCGGGTTCAGGACGTTAGCCTGACCGTTATGGGAAATGGGGGTCCGCGCGAACCCTGTGCTGCCGTCTAAACAGGTCACCGCCTTGGTGGAAGTAGGATCAAAGACTTGACCCGTATCGGAGGAGGCGCCAGTGCAGGGATCGGTAAAAGTCTGGCCTGTAAGCAGGTCGCTGAAGTTTCCTTGGCGCCAAGCCAAGCTGGGAAGCGTATCGTTCTCCGTGGTGCCTTTGCGCGACCGGAAGCCTTCGTAATCCATAAAGAAAAATGTTTTGTCTTTTTTGATAGGGCCGCCCAAGGAGCCGCCGAATTGGTTCTGGCTGTAACGCGGCTTGGATGTCGAAAAAAAGTCTCGCGCATCGAGGGCGGCGTTGCGCACGAATTCGTACGCGCTGCCATGAAGGTGGTTGGTTCCAGACTTGGTCACGACGTTCACGACGCCAACGCCCAGGCCGAATTCCGCCGAGTAGTTGTTGGTTTGAACCTTAGAATTCTTGTACCGCGTCAGGAGACGGCTGAATATTCCAAACGCCTCCTGAGTTGATGGAACCCTGGTAATTAAAGTTACTGAACCCGTCGAGAAGGTAGGTCTGCCGTTGGTCGAGTTGCCCCCCAATGGAAGGATTCCCGTCTGCCGAAGTCACTGCACCGGGACTCAACGCAACGAGCTGGTATATGTTGCGTCCGTTCAGAGGCAGTTCATTGACGTACTGGGTGTTCGTAACCGTACCGAGGGACGATTCGCTGGTCTGGAGTTGCGGCCCGGCGCCAGTAACCTCGATGGTCTCAGCAGATTGTCCCAGTCGAAGCTGAACATTGATTTCCAGCTTTTGTTGCACTTGCAGTGTGAGCTTAGGGTGTATTTGAGTTTGGAAACCCGTCTGCTCCACCCGCAGTTCATATTCACCCACGGGAAGAGGAGTGAAGACGTAATCCCCCCCGGTACCCGTGGTGCCGATCCTTTGGTATCCCGTTCCAACGTTGCGGATCGTAACCCTGGCGCCCGGCACCACTGCCCCCGTGGGGTCAGTAACGGTCCCCAAGATTGTTCCGGTATCCTGTTGCGCTTTAGCAGAGAGGGCCGCTAACGACAAGAGCACGCTAACGGCCAGGAGATACCCACAAATCCTTTGCATGCTTTTCCCTCCTTTGACATTGCCACGTCAGTGGCTATGCTTCCGCCTGAAGTTGGACCCAAGAACCAACGCAATAGCTCAATTACCCAGTCTTCAACCTAACACAGGAGGTATGACTTATCACACCTGTCCGCTCCTATCAAGTACTATCTTCGCCTTTTTGGGAAAATTCTTAGGAAAATCAATCAGCCCACGGCTGTGTTTTTCGCTATCCGACCGGTCTCAAGCCGACCCCTCAATGAATTGCTCTCAGGGACAGTCGGCTTTGTCGCATCCCGCGACCTTCTCCAGAGGCAGGATGAGAATCTCCCCCACCCCGTAACGTAATTCACGGTCTGCCCCCTCGATCCCAAGCCTGGTCCGTGGCTTACCCTCATCGTCCACCAGCGCAACGCGAACATCATAGAGGCCGGCTGGCAGGTCCTTTTTCAGGTGAAAGACGCTGGTCAATGAATAGTCCCCCCCTGACCCACGCCCTCTCGTCGAAACTGGTGTCCGCTTCGCTGAATTTTTCCGTCCCTTGCGGGTCGGTGAGGTACAACTTGATTGGGTGTTGCACGTTTAGTCGGCCAACGTTGCGATTCAACTAGGTTTGCCGGAGGAGCAGTAAGTTGCCGGCAGGGACCTCGTTTGGCCAACGGAGCGATGTGGGCACCAATCGGTAACCCAGCCCGCCGCTTTTCAGCCCGCGCTCAAAGTTCGCCCGATCATCATGCATCGCCCGTTGGTAGGTGGTTGACCTGACGTAGTAATGGGCGAGGTTTGCGTGGTATTCGAGCATCACGTCGAGGTTTTCGTCGAGCGTTCCATGGATCCGTTGGTCCTTGATCTCCTGGTAGTCCCAGTTATCTTCCGCGATGATCGGCAACTTGTGCCAGTACCGCTCCATTTCGTCCCGGTCCCAGCCGCCCAACCCGTCAATGAACCCGGTCCAGATGAGGCCGAATCCATGGTCAACGGCCACGTCGAGTGCTTTACCGTACATGCGTTCTTCCAGGTTATTCTTCTGCCCATCCCAATCGGGCCCTGCAAATTCGAAAAGCTGGATGTGTTTGATGGTGTGGATATACTCGTCCATAATCTTCGCCAGCAAATCGTGCTTCGCCTTCATACTTGGGAATAGGTAGTGGGAATACCAAGTGGACCAAGCCGCCCAGTGGCCATAGCCCATAACTTGGAGGAAAATCACGGGCGTTCCCGGCTTGTCGTAGCGCTCGGCAAAAGAATTGATGAGCTTCTGCAGCGCGGGCAGGTAAATCTCCTGATAAGTGGGGGCGGCGTAATCCGGTTCCCACTTTGTGACGCCGCCGTTGCCTTTATACTCGCGGTGGTGCAAGCCCTTTTTCCATAACCACTCGGGGATGGGGTGGGTGCCCGGATCGCCGTTCCAGCCCGCATCATCAGTAACCCAGAGGCGGACCACGATCTGCTTGTGGCGGGCAGCCCAGTACTGCACAACCGTATCGAAATCGTTCCAATTGATTTCACCCTCGCGGGGTTCCAGGTTGGACCAGTTCCAGTCAAGCATCAGCCAACTGAATAAGGGTGCGTCGTCGGCATAGGCCGTTGTGTTGTCGGCGACCGAGAAATTCTTGAATTCCCAATCCCGCGGCCCTGCCCAGATGCCCCAGCCTGTATAAGGATTGACCAGAGGAGCGTTGGTTTCTGCAGAAACTGCCGTGACCTCTGTCCGCTCACCAGCGCTTGCCAGGACTGCAAATGCCATCGTGAAAAACAACCAAACCACCATCGAATTCCAGAAACGTGAGGACCACATTCTCATAAGTCCCCCCTCTAATCTGGCTCAAGAAAAGGACCAAGCCAGTCTGATTTTGTTTGACCACAAAGCGCTTGGGACGCTTTGGACTTACGGGCAATAATCTTGACCGCAACCGGCCGGGCCGTTGTAAGACAGAATTTGTATCTCCCCGACCTTGTACCGGCCTTCCGCATCCTGGCCCTCGATCCCCAGCGCAATCCGTGGCTTTGCCTTCTCGTCCACCAGAGCAATGCGCACATCGTAAATCCCCGTCGGAAGGTTCTTGGGTAAGTGAAAGACGCTGATCAGAGAATAGGTCTCTCCCCTTACCCATCCCCGCTCGTCAAAGCTCGTGTCGACTACGCTGAACTTCTCTACCCCTCGCGGGTCCGTGAGGTACAGCTTGAGGGGGTGTTGCACGTACAGCCGGCCGACATTGCGGTTCACCCAGGTCTGACTCAGCGACAGCAGATCGCCTGCTGCCAGCGCGCCCGGCCAACTGAGCCGCGTGGGCACCAGTCGGTAACCCAGCCCGCCACTCCTCAGGCTACGTTCCAGGAACGGCCGGTCTTGCACCCTCTCTAACTTGTAGGCGAGGGCGTCTGTCTAAAAGTGAGCGTAGTTCGAGTGCCAGTCGAGAACAAGATTAAGGTTTTCATCGGGAGTGCCGTGGGTCTTTTGCGATTTCATATCCTCGTAGCACCAGTTGCCCTCGGCAATGATGGGGACCTCCTGCCAGTATCGATCTTTGATGTCACGGTCCCAACCCCCTAGGCCATCCATGAATCCCGTCCAGATGAGGCCAAAATGCTGTTCCAGCCCCACATCCAAAGCCTTGCTATAGAGATGGTCGTGCATGGTCGCGAGATCCTTCGCATCCCAGTCTGCAGCCGCCATTTCGATTAATTGGACGTGCTTCAAGATGGAAATGTAAGTGTCCATGATCGCGGCGAGGATATTGTGCTTGTCTTCCAGGCTGGGGAATTGATAGTGGGAGTACCATGTCGCCCAGTCGGCCCAATGGCCATATCCCATCACCTGGAGCAAAGCTATGGGTGTTCCTGGGCGGTCGTATCGCGTTGCGAAGGCCTTGAGTAGATTCTGCAAGGCAGGGAGGTAAACTTCCCGGAACGATCGGTCAGCGTAGTCCGGTTCCCGCCGCTTAACGCCACCGTTACCCGTATATTCCCGATGGTGCACTCCCTTCTGCCAGAGCCAGTCAGGACAAGAAATGCCACCAGGCTTGCCGTTCCAACCCGGATCGTCTGTCACCCAGAAGCGCACGAGAAACTGCTTCCCCCACGCCGACCAATAATCGACAATGGCGTCAAAATCCCCCCAATCAAACTCCCCCTCCCTAGGCTCGACGTTGGCCCACGGCCAGTCAATCAACACCCAATTGAACATCGGGGCATCGTCACCGAAAGCCAAGGGCGGGCCAGAACACCAGTGTGCACCCTAAAGCCGCCGCGACCTGCAGAGCCCTGGTCTTCAATCTGCATAGCCCTTCACATACAACGCTCCTCCTGCCAAACGGATCTTTTCGGGAAAGACCGTGGAAATTTTCCTCTGCCTCACTGCCCCCCGCGGAGTTGGTAAATGAAAACCGCCGTTTGTCGAGTGCGCAGGGTTTCCGCTTCCTTCTCCTTCAGCCGCTGGTGAATCAGCAACTCCTGTTGGGCACGAACCAGCTCGCCGACGTGCCGGTAGGCCTGAGAGAGCTTGTAATGGGCCTCCGACATATCGGGTTTCAAGGCAACGGCCTTTTCGTATTCGCCGATCGCTTCTCGCCACTGCTGCAATTTCAGATACACCTTGCCGAGTTCGTAGTGCGCGTCGGCATAGCCCGGGTTTCTCCGGAGGCTTTCTTCGAGCAGCCGCCGGGCTTTCTCGAAGCTCTCCGGGCGTCCGCCCTCGATCTCCGCCTGGTAGGCTGACTTTCCCAGAAAGTAGTACGCCCAAGACCAATCGGCGTGTCGCGCGGAGTAAGCCGCCACCACGGCCCGTGTCTCTTCCGCGCTCTCTCCGGTTACATCCGCCGCATTAGCCAGGAAGAGGACCGGCAGCTCGGCGTCTGGGAACCTCCGGCTCGCCTCAGAAAACGTTTTCAGGGCCTCTGTCATGCGTCCACGTCCGAAATAAGCAACACCCAGCGCCAGCGGTATTCGAATCGAACTTGGAAAATCGTGTGCCGCCGCCTGTGCCACCGGGATAGCTGCGTCGTAACTCTGGTGGACCAGCAACTCGAAGATGAAATCGAGCCGGTAGTCTTCACTCTTCGGGTCGAGTTCGGCAGCTTTTTGAAATGCCTTGACCGCGTTCAGGTAATTTCCCTGACGCTCATAAACACTTCCTATGAGGTTTTCGATTTCAGGCGTATCTTGGGACGCACGGAGGCTTTCCAGGATTCTTGCCGCCTGATTGGCATCATTCTTGTTGAAATAGGCTAGCCCCAAGTTGTAGCCCACCTGGTATGAATTAGGGTCCAGAGCTCTTGCCCGTTCGAGGTTGTCAATGCCCCCGGCATAGTCGCCCGCTTGCGCTTGCATTGCGCCGATCTGGCCATAAAGCGCCGCCTTGCTCCCCAGGCGTGCGACAAGACGGCCGGCTGTGGATCGTGCGGCGCCGAATTCTTTCAGCTCGAGCTCAGCCTGAAGCAGGTGCAGCAAAGGATCCGGATCGTTGTCACTTGTTTCGACGGCTTGCTGGAACTCCTCGCGTGCCGCCTGGTAATGCCCGCGTGCCATCAGCAATAAGCCAAGGTTATCGTGCCCTATGCCACTGTGAGGATCGAGCTGGATGGCTCGCCGAAACTCACCTCTAGCTGCCTCCAAATGACCTGATCGCGCATAATGCTTCCCCAGATTAATGTGTGATACGGCATCGCCGGGTTTCAATTGGACCGCGCGCTCGAATTCCTTTTGAGCCATCTCGGGCTGCTTCTGTTCGTCGTAGACGATCCCCAGTAACATGTGTGCTCGCAGATCGTCGGGTTCAGCTACCACGTGGCGCTCGAGTTCATGTTGCGCCCAGCCCAGGTCCCCTGCCTGAATGGCCTTTTCGATCTTCGCAAAGTCGATGCTCGAGGTAGTCCCGTATGCCGCTCCAAGGCACGTTAGGACGAGAGCAAGAGTCACGGCAAACACTCGCGCGATGAGTACCATCGGCGACCCGCATTCCCACGGAAACAGCGCTATACGCTCATCACACCTGGGTTTCCTGGACGTGGCGAGCGCTACGCCGGGATGGAGAGGGCCGAGGTTTGACGCGCACATAGTTGGGATCATGGCAAGGGTTTTGGCAGCTCGCAAATAGCCGTCGCTGGGTTTAGCTCCTCCCTGGCGGTGTCACGGCAGCCACTGGCGATTTGCATCGACAAGAGCGCAACTGCAGTGTTGGTGCAATCAACTCCAAGTCGATGGGCAAACGAGGCCCGTGCGCCTCAAGCTGCCCAACCGGGATCAGTACGACTCGACGCTCCAGAACTGCTTCGTTCACCTCCTCATGAGTCATCGTCGCATAAAGATGTTTCTTGGCCACGTGGCCCTCCTTTTACTCGATCCATTCGCAGGAAGCGTGGATCTATGTGTTTGATATGTACTCACCAAAAGCATTCCCATCCGCAATTGAGCGCAGAGCCCGGAAGTTTATCGCGCCGCAGGAAGCACGTGGAGAGTCCCCAACTTGTATCTCTTCTCCGCGTCCACTCCCTGAATCCCCAACGCGATGCGTGGCTTGCCATCTGGGCCGACCAGTGCCATTCGTAAGTCGTACTCGCCGGGGGGTAAGGTCGCAGGGAGGTGTGTGACGCTGAGGTGAGGGTAGCTTTCGCCCTTCAGCCAGAGGCTCTCATCAATGTTAACATCGACCTCACTGAACCTCTCTTTGCCGTCCGGCTCTGTCAAGTAGATTTTCAGGGGATGCCGCACGTAGAGACGGCCCACATTCCGATTGACCCAGGTCTGGTTGATGACCAACAAATGGCCGGCGGGTAATTCCGCAGGCCAGCTTGCTGAGCTAATGGCCAGACGGTATCCTAACCCTCCGCTGCGCAGTCCTTCCTCAATGGTCGCGGGGTCGTCGCGCATCATACGACGGTAGTTAGGGCTGTCCAAGTAGTAATGGAAGAAATTCGTGTGATACATCAGTATGGCGCTGAGATGCTCTGCCAGCGTTCCGTGCGTGCCGTCGTTTTTTATTTCTTCATACGACCAACCTTCGCCGAGGAACGGCAACTTTTGCCAGTACCGCCCGACCAGGGCTTCAACCTGTGCGACTGTACTGAGACCTTCGATAAAACCTGTAAAGATCAGTCCGGCCCCTCGCGAGATCCCCTCGTCGAGGGCCATGCGATGCATATATTCCTCCAGGGAAAAACTCCTATCGTTCAGGGGGAAAATCTTATCGTAATTGTCCCAGTCCCCCTGATCGGTCATCAAAAGCTGTATGTGCTTAAAAGCGTCTGCATACATGTCCACGATCTTGGCTAGCACGCTATGTTTGATTTCCGTATTCGGCCAAGGACACTTCGCGTACCAATCGCCCCAGTCCGCCCACGTCCCATAGCCCATCACCTGGATAAAGATCACCGGCGTTCCTGCCTTGTCGTAACGCGCGGCAAATGCGGTCACCAGTTTCTTGAGTGCAGGCAGGTAGATGCTTTCGTAGGAAGGATCCAAATAATCCGGGCTCCGCTGCTTGGTCTGGGCTAGTCCCATGTAGTCTCGGCGGCGCAAACCCTTGGCCCATAACCAAGCTGGGCACACAGGCACGCCCGGGTGGGTCGCCCAGCCGGCATCATCGGTCACCCACAGCCGCACCACGAACTGCTTCCCCCTTGCCGACCAGTAATTCATAACCACGTCGATGTCTTTCCAATTGAACTGTCCTTCTTGTGGTTCCAGGTCTTTCCAGGCCCAGTCGAGCATCACCCAGTTGAACAATGGCGCATCGTCGCCGAAGCCCGTCGTGTTCTGCTCGACGCTCAACTGCGTCTCGTTACCAAACTGCTGCGGTCCCGCCCAGTTTCCCCACCCCATGTAGGGATTCGGCACAGGATCATCGATTTCGGCAGGCTTCACTGTTGTCGGGACGGAGTGCGGGTCGGCCGCCAGACCCAGGGATGAAAGCGTCAGCAGGGCAGTTGACAGCACAAGGTATTTCCAGTAGATAGCGCGTGTCCTGTCGTCGTTCATACGCTCCTCCGTTTTCTCCGAATTCGAGCATCAGCTAGATATCATACCGGTATTCCCTCTGTCAAGCGATTTTCCGGCCCGCCTGCGAGATCGGCGTTGGAGCGCCTCTGTCGAAGGGGGGCTATCTTCCACCCCTGGAGCAGGACCTGGGTGGGGGGCGACTAAGTTCACCAGAAAGCGTGCCTGTAAGGTCTCCGCAGCACGGAGCAGAACTGGCATCATGTGCCATTGAAAAACCGCCACAAGAGCCCAGCTCCCCCATGCGGCAGCATGGCAAACCACGCCCTCTGGTTTTCTTCAACTCATCAGGTCGAGAGCAGAAACACCGCAATGAGCGCGCAAAGGACGCCGAGGCCTTGCAACGCGGTCACAGACTCATGCAGTACGAAAGGCGACAGCACCACAACGATCAACGGGTAGAGGGCGCTGAAGGGCGTCACGATTGAGGCTTTGCCGCCGTATTTCATCGCTGCGAACAACCCCCAGGCGCCCAACGTGCTGAGCAGTCCACTGAGCAGGCCATACGCTAAGGAATGGCGAGAATAATGGAACAACTGTTTGCCGGGATAGACAAAAGGTTCAAACAAAAGGAATCCAACCATCAGCCAGACGAGCGTGGATTCCGCTGAAATATAGTTCGTACTCAGTTTCTGGAAAATCCCGACAGTCCCCCAAGCAACGAGTACGATCACAGCAAACCAGAACCAAGGGGCAACGTGCATCGTCAGTTTTCCTATCCGAGAGAGAATATGATGAACGCCACTGTGGCAAAACCCAGGCCCAAAATCTGCAGTCGCGTAAGCCGCTCGCGCAGGAGCATCACTGCTAAGAGTACGGTAATCATAGGATACAAGCCTGTCATGGTTGTAAT
>Ga0326727_10004601_pt1 | contig 41061 bp, 32 predicted proteins | sample MB2enrmetagenome_FD_207643 | JGI IMG/M metagenome (GOLD analysis project Ga0326727, IMG submission 207643) | Lab enriched peat soil microbial communities from McLean, Ithaca, NY, United States - MB29MY | ecosystem: Environmental > Terrestrial > Soil > Wetlands > Peat | place: USA: New York...
TGGCAAGGGTCTTGATGTGCAGCTTGCCGTCGCTTGGCCACACAAAGGCGAAGGCGTAGAGGGTATCGCCTTTGGTCACGAAGCGAATGTCTTCCGCGGTGTAGGGTCGCTGCTTCTTCTCGTTGAAGGTACCGGCGGCCGCAGCATCAGGCGGGCCTTCGCCAAAGACGCTGAAGGGACGGGTACCGTAGATTGCGCCGCCATGCACCTGCATCCACGAGGCAAGATTGGCGAGAAACGCGTGCTCGTCCTCATCGAGGGTGCCGTCGCCGCGCAGGGGAATGCTGAGCAGCAGATTCCCGTTGCGGCTGACGATATCGATCAGCGAGTGGATGACGTAGGTGGGGGTCTTGTAGGTGTGGTCTTCGAAGAGCGAGCGCTGGTAATACCAGTTGCCGATGCAGGTATCGGTCTGCCAGGGTTGGGCGAGGATGCCGTTGGCCTTGCCGCGTTCGATATCCAGCGTGACCGAGCCGACGTGTTCGGGCTTGATGTCCTTCGCGGTAACGATCACACCCACCTTGCCGTGCTTGCGTACGCTGGAGTTGTAGTAGTGGGTGACGAGATCGATGCCATACTGGCCCAGCGGCAGCTCGCTATCGTCGAAGTAGAGCAGGTCGGGGGTATAGGTATCGACGAGGTCCTGGCAGCGGAGGAACCAGTTCTCAGCGAAGCCGGGATTCATCGGTGGGACGCCTTCGTTCCAGGGGCGATCGTTCGCCTCATGCCACTGGTTGGCGGCGGCGATCGTAGTAAAGCCATCCGGCATCACGATGTTGCGCCCGGTGTAGAGCTTCTGCGGATCGAGGCCCTCCCACCACTTGCCTTTACCGTCGGCTTTGGTCAGGGTATAGGCGTCGTAACGGACGCCCTGCAGGGGCCCTTCGGGATCGTAATCGTACGCGACCTGAAGCCAGTGCCAACTGTGCGCGCCGTGGTTGGAGACGCCGAAACGCAGTCCCCGCTTGCGCGCTTCAGTCGCCCAGACAGCCATAATGTCGCGCTTGGGGCCGACCTTGACCGAGTTCCATTCGTGAAAGCGCGAGTTGTAGATGTCGAAGTTGTCGTGGTGCTGTGCCAGTGCGACAAAGTACTTTGCCCCGGCGGAGACGAACAGGTCCATCAGTTGCTCCGGCTGCCAGCGCTCGGCCTTCCATGTGCCGTTCAACTCGACGGCCCCGAACTTCGAAGGGTGTCCGTAGTGGGCGACGTGGAACTTGTTCTGCGCTGAGCCCTGGAGATAGAGGTTGCGGGTGTACCAGTCGCCTTGCTCCGGCATCGACTCCGGCCCCCAGCAGGACCAGATGCCGAACTTCGCATCACGGAACCATTCAGGAGTCTGGTAGCCGGCCTTCAGCGAGTCCCATGTGGGTTGAAATGGCCCGGGAGCGATGTGATGTGGACTGGCGCCCTGGGACAAGAGCGCGTTCGGAATTGCGGCTGCCGGTGCGGCGGCTGCGATGGACTTGAGGAGGCTTCGGCGAGAGAGTTGCGGCATCGGCATGTCGGGAGAATTATAGAGGTAACTTCGTTTGTGTCGGATTCCGACCTTGACCCGCTACGGCTCGCCGCCCCGTTTCCGCTGGATTCATCGCACTCACTGCCGGAAGTCCTATAGTAGAGTGGTGCCGGGCCGGGGTCCGGCCGGGAGGGTCCGTTGAATCGACCTGAACTATCCAATGCGCGGATGAGGATGATGACGCGCCGCAATGCACTGAAGGCTGGCGCGGCCTGTGCTGGAGCCGCAGCGCTTTATCCACTGCGCGGATTTGCCTTCCAGACGCAGGTGAAGATCTTCGATGTGCTGAAGTATGGCGCTGCGGGCGATGGCACGACGCTGGACTCCGCCGCCTTCCAGCGCGCCATCGACGAAGCCGCTGCCTACGCGGGCAAGGCGCAGGTGCTGGTGCGCGGCGGGCATAAGTACTTGATCGGGACCGTCGAACTGAAGGGCGCCATCGACTTCCATCTGGCCGACGACGCGCAACTGACGATCAGCAGCAAGCGCGAAGACTATCGCGGAGGCCTGCCCGGCTCGCAGAGCGGAGACACCATGGCGGCGGCGCTGGGCGCGGTGATTATGGCCAGCAACGCGCAGGGCCTGAGGATCACCGGCACCGGCAATATCCAGGGGCGCGCCAAGGAGTTTATGACCGGCTACGACGACGCCGGCGGCATCTGGAAGCCGGGGCCGTTCCGGCCCAAGATGTTTGTGCTGACCGGCTGCAAGGACCTTGAGGTCCGCGACATCACCTTTGCCGAGGCGCCCAACTGGGGCCTGCACCTGCTGGGCTGCGACGGCGTGCTGGTGGACAACGTGAAGGTGCGCAACCTGCTGGACGTGCCCAACTGCGACGGCATCGATCCCGACCACTCGCGCAACGTGGAGATTCGCAACTGCAACATCGTCTGCGGCGACGATGGCGTGGTGATCAAGTGCAGCCGGCAGCCGATCGACTATGGCGAGGCCGCCAACATCCACGTGCATGACTGCATTATCGAGACCCAGGACGCCGGCTTGAAGATCGGGACGGAGACGACGTCGGATATCCACGACATCCGCTTCGAGAGGTGCCAGATCAGGACCAGTTCGCGCGGGCTGTGCATCCAACTGCGCGACGAAGGCAACATCTACAACATCGGCTACCGCGACATCACGTTCACCTCGCGCTTTTACGGCGACCCATGGTGGGGGCGCGGCGAGGCGATCTCGTTTACGGCGATCCCGCGCAACCCGGCGTCGAAGCCAGGCACCCTGCGCAATGTCACGGTGACCAACGTGACCGGCCATGCGGAGAATTCGGTCCGTGTCTGCGGGAGCGCGCTGAGCCGGGTGCATGACGTTACGCTGGACCGGGTCTCGGTGACGCTGGATCGCACGACGCAGTTCAAGGGCGGGCTGTTCGACAACCGCCCGACGACGGCGGAGCCCGGCGCCGCCTCCGCGGGGATCGTCCCGCACGACACCCCCGGCTTCTCCATCGAACACGCCGACAACGTCACCCTGCGCAACTGCACCGTCGCCTGGGGAGCCAACAGCCCGGACTACTTCTCCTATGCAGTGGAGGCGAAGGATACCACCGGCCTCAAGATCGAAGGGACGCCGGGCGCACCGGCCCATGCCTCCCTGGGAAAGGCGGTATCGATCTCATGAAAGCCATTCATGCGGTAATCATCGGCTCTTGGATTGCCTTCGCGGGCTGGATGCTCAACGCACAGACGCCCACGCCACCGCCCGCAACTCCACCGCCTGCGGACAATATGGGTGCTGCGACTGCGCCCGCCCTGCCCATCTTCAAGGTCTTCCAGTTCCCTGCCGACCAGATCCCGCGCATCGATGGCAAGGATGACGACTGGGCCATCGTCCCGGACAGCTATGCCATCACGTTGGCCGACATGCACGACGACGAGCACAAGCACGCCAAGCCCGATCCGAAGGACCTCGACATCAAGGTGAAGGTCGGCTGGGTGAAGGGCCTGAACCGCCTCTACTTCCTGTACGAGGCGTATGACAACTACTGGGACTTCGCCGACCCCGGCCTGCACAACGACACGTTCGAGCTGGTGGTCGACGGTGACCGGTCCGGCGGGCCGCTGATCCCGCGCTTCCGCAACAATGCCGACCAGGATGAGTGGGACGCGCACTTCTCCATGCACGGCGTGCAGGCGCAGAACTACCACATCATGACCCCGCATGAGGGCAAGGACTGGGCCATGGCCTGGGGCTGCCAGCCCTGGGACAAGGAGCTGCCCTGGGCCAACCACGCGCAGAACTACAGCTTCCGCCCGGGCCAATCCGGCCACTACATTCTGGAGTTCTACATCACGCCGTTCGACTACGCGAGCTGCGATGGGCCGGACAAGTCGGTGGAATCGAAGCTCTACGAGGACAAGCTGATCGGGCTGTCGTGGGCGGTGATCGACTACGATGACGGCGACCCTAAGGGCAAGAATAACGGCTTCTGGAATCTCTCGCCCGAGCACACCATGTACGGCAATTCGACCTACCTGCGCGAGTTCCGCCTGATGCCGCTGGAACCCCAGTTTCGCAAGCCGATCGAGGCCAAGTGGAGCTTCAAGGTGATCGACATGAAGCGACGGCTGGTCTCCTTCGAGGACGAGTCCGAGGGCCAGATCACCAGTTGGAAGTGGGACTTCGGCGACGGCACCGACTCCTCCGACCAGTTCCCCATCCACCAGTATCAGAAAGCCGGCGAGTACGTGGTGGTGCTGTATGTCGAAGGGCCGGCGGGCAAGTCGCGGCTCTCGAAGATATGGGACGTGACGGTGCGGTGAAGGCTCAGGAGAACTTCGCCGTTGCTGCTGCGCGGCATCGCTGCGCTGAGAGCCTTTAAGTTTTGCTGGTTAGATATTTTCTAATCGGTGCGTCGTAAACCTTTCCTATCCACCAGCTCAGAGGGATGAGGAGGATGACCGTGGTGGGGGCTAGAACTGCGGAAAGCGTCGCAAGCTTGAAATGTTCGACTACCGAAAGGATGTAAAAGATCGGCACGTGGAGGACATAGAGCGGATAAGAGAAATCACCCAGAAAAGTACAGACCGATTTCCAGCGCTCAGTTAGAGCGCAGTTAGACCCGAGGAAAATAAGCGCTGGAAAGGCGATGCAGGTGACGAGGCAGCCCCAGAGATGAGCATACCCAGGAGAGGTGGGGAAGGCAAGGCAGAAGATGACAGAAAGGATAACGAAGATGGGCATCATCCCGGCCAGAATTCCGCGAAAGTTCATGCGAAAGCCTTTGCGATAGAGCCTGAAAAGGAGGACACCGACAAAGAAAGAATACCCCACACGCGTCAGACCGGAAGGGAGTGTGCCGAACAAATCGCCCCCTTCGATCGGCATGCGCATGGCTATCAGAAATCCGACAGAAATTACCGAGATCGTCAGGAGCAGCCCGGAAACCGCGGCGCGAATTCGGATGAGCAGCGCATAGATGAGATTGACTCCGATCTCAAAGAAGAGGGACCACGCAGGCCCATCCAGCGGGAACAAGCCGTCACCAAGCCGCCTCGAGAAAAAATGCGGCATGAACAGCAGCGCGGGAGCTAATAGGAGGAGGTGTGCGCCTATGAGCGCTTCGTGAAAGTAAATGAGATGGAACAGCATATCCAAAAAACCTATTACTGTTCCGAGGAAGTACAGCGGGTAAAGCCGGATGAGACGAGCCAGCGTGAATGCCCTGATCGACATCTTTGTTTGCAGGCGATTCTCATAGGAGAAGGCTATAACGAATCCGCTGAGGCAAAAAAACAGATCGACCGCGAGGAAACTTTGCGGGAACAGGAAGCGCAGGGAAGTTGGCACGTGGTGCAAAGCGACCAGGACCGCAGCCACTCCTCGCACGGCATCCAGAACAAGGAAACGGTGCTGTTTCGACGGCGTTGCCTGGGGAACGTGATCACTTACCGAGAGAGGCATGCCAATGGTCGCCATTCTTGCGTCAGTCCTCAGTCGGTATCCCGGGAGGTAAAAGTCGCCAAAGGCGCTCGGAGGAGTGCTTTGGGGATGGTTCAAACGAGTTTAGCTCTCGCGCGAGGGCCCGAGCTTGAACAGTGGATGAACCTTTGTAAGTGGTGTCCCCTGCGGAGGATGGCCGGGCAGACGGCGGTCGCTACGGGACGTCGAGGGGGTTGGGGCCGCGGAAGAGGATGTGGTCGGCATCCGGCCAGAACTCGCGCAGCAGGAATCCGAAGGCGTCCACTCCGAGGTTGGTCGCATACTTGCCGAGGATGCCGGAGGTGTTGCGTTCGGCAGCGGGATAGTAGTAGCTGGAGACTTCCGCGCCGATGCCCGCGCCAACAATTTCGCCGAGGTTAACGGTCTCGCGGCCGGAGTCCGCGCGCGTAACCACCAGCCGGCTGACGGCATAGCCCGCACGCTTCCATGCCCGCTGCCGCCGTTTATGGAGCGCGTAGTAACGCGTGTCCTCGCGGGTGAGCGCGGGCACAAGGAATTCGACGATGTAGTTTTCGCTGGTCTGGTCCACGGCGGAGCGCCAGAGGTAGCGCCCGAACGCAGGCCAGCCGCTGCCAAACTGCGGTACCGCGCCGCTGCCCTGCTCTTCCAGCGCGATCACCGCCGGGAACACGACGGCCGAGTAGTCGAAGCTGTCCTGGCTGGCGGTAATGAACTTCTGCTGGACCGTCTGCGGAGGAAGATGCTCGGCGACGCTGACCGACCGGTAGTTGGGAAATATTCCGAAGATGCGCTTGGGCTGGGTGCCCAGTTTTGGCGGCGGTACGATCGCCGTCGCAACAATCGCCTGGGGCTCCGGAGCATCCGGCAGCGCTGCGCCCACGACCTGTTGGCCTCCGCACGACGCTGAAACCATCGCGAGAACGATTGCAGCGGTCAGAGGTCGAATTGAGGGCATGTCGGATTCTGTACCCAAAGCCGAATTGGTCGTGCAGTGTGCTCGCGCTAGACTACGGGCCGCTTTAAGTAGACCTGCCGGTCATGCTCGGAACACTACATCTGTGTGAATTGATCGCATGGATTCAGGCGGGTATTGCAGGTTGAGGTACGTCACCGCAGGCAGAGAAGATTGATTCAGGGCAAGCCCCCCCTCGCCTAAATCCGCCAAACCCTGTAGACTTTCGCTCGCTCGCAACTCGGCGACTCGCAGCGCCGTATACAGGACATCGCCCCAGAATCAGGAGACCCAAACCATGCCGACCCTCGAAGCAAAACAGGAACCAAATCGCCGCGACTTCGTAAAACTGGGCGGGGCCGCGCTGGCCGTTGCCGCCACCTCCAGCTACTCGCTCCGCGCCAGCGCCGCGTCGTATGCGAAGATTCCTGGCGCCAACGACCGTGTGCGCACCGGCATCGTCGGAGGCGGGGACCGCATGCTGGGTGGCGATGTGCCGGCCTTCGTCGCCAACCAGAAGGACATGAACTTCGAGTTGGTGGCGGTTTCCGATATTTGGAAGCTGGCGCGCGAACGGGCCGCGGCCACGGTCGAGAAAGTCGCCGAAAGCAAGATCGACATGGTCCCCAACAATGAAGCGCTCTACGCCCGCAACGACATTGACGCGGTGCTGATCGCCACTGCCGACTTCCAGCACGCGCGGCATGGGATCGAAGCGGTGAAGGCCGGCCGCGACGCCTACGTGGAGAAGCCGACCGCACACCGGATGGACGACGCGCGCGACTTCCTGAAGGCAGTCGAAGGCTCGCAGCAGGTGATCGCCGTGGGCACCCAGCGCCGGTCTACCCCCGCCTACATCAAGGCCGCAGAATACATCCAGTCCGGCAAGTTCGGCGACATCGTGATGGTGGAGATGACCTGGAACGTCAACCAGCCCGGCCGCTGGCGCCGGCCCGACGTGGTGCCCACGCTGAAGGAAGCGGACACGGACTGGAACCGTTATTGCCTGGGCGTAATCAAGGACAAGTTCGACGCGCGCAAGTACCTCGAGTTCCGGCTCTTCTGGCCCTACTCCTCCGGCATTCCCGACCAGTGGCTGGTGCACCAGATCGACACCGTGCACTGGTTTACCGGCCTGCCGCACCCGCGCTCGGTGGTCGCCAACGGCGGCATCTATCTGTGGAAGGACGGCCGCACCAACTGGGACACCATGACCGCCGTGTTCGACTACGGGCCGCTCGACGACCCGACCAAGGGCTTCCAGGTGCAGTACACGTCGCGCTTTACCAACGCTGCCGGCGGCACCAAGGAGCTCTACTACTCCAACGGCGGCATGATCGACATGGATAAGCAGACGGTCACCCCCACTGGCGGACTCAGCGCGCGCGAGGCCGCGGCGATGAAGATGCAGGCGAACCAACTGCCCAGCTTCTCGCTGATGGAGAATGCGGAGAAGGTCTCCACCGACGCCAACACTGCTGCCGGCCCCAGGGGCGATCCTCAGACCAACGCCAACATGCGCAACTGGATGGAGTGCGTGCGCTCGCGCAAGACGCCGAATGCCAGCATCCGCGCCGGCTACAGCCACTCGATCGCGCTGTGCATGAACGTGGCGGCGATCCAGACCGGCCAGAAGGTGACCTTCGACGAAAAGACCCAGCAGGTGATGGTAGGAGGCAAGCCATATGCGGGTGTCTAGATTCTTGAGCTTCGGACTTATGGCCGGATCGATGCTCTCCACCAACGCAAACGCGCAGGCAGCGGCGCACATCGGCGGCGCCACCGGGGTCGCGGTCCGGGTGGACCCGGATGCGCCGCACCGCGTCGACGTTACCATCGATGGCCAGCCCTTCACCTCCTATCTGTGGGGCGGTAACCAACGCAAGCCCATCCTCTATCCGCTGATCGCTCCGGACGGGACCACGCTGACGCGCGGCAACCCGCCGCTTCCCGGCGAGCGCACCGACCATCCCCACCACACCGGCCTGTGGTTCAACTACTCCAACGTCAACGATATCGACTACTGGAATAACTCCGACGCGATCAAGCCCGAGGCGCGCGCCAAGTATGGCTCCATCGTCCACGACCGCATCGTCTCCAACGACAGCGGGCACAACTCCGGCGAGCTGACGGTCGAGTCCACCTGGTACCCCTCCTCCGACGTGCCTTCGATTGGGAGCAACCAGAAGCCGCCGGTGATCCACCAGACCACGCACTACGTCTTCTCCAAACTGACCATCGACGGAAAGGCCGCCCGCGCCATCGATATGACGGTCACCCTGAAGGCCCTGCAGACCGCGGTCTTCAAAGACGACAAGGATGGCATGCTGGGCATCCGCGTCGCCCACTTCCTTGAGTCCGCCACCGCAAAGCCTGAGGTCCTGCGCGACGCCAACGGGGTCGCAACCCCGGTCGCGGCGCCCACCGCTGGCGCTACCGGCGTCTACCGCACCAGCGAAGGCAAGGTCGGGGACGCCGCATGGGGCACGCGCGGACGTTGGTGCGAGCTGACGGGCACGACAGGCGACGGCAAGACAGAGACCATCGCAGTCATCGACCACACCGGCAATCCAAACTACCCAACCTACTGGCATGCGCGCGACTATGGGCTCTTTGCTGTCAACCCGCTGGGCGTGCATGGGTTCGACCCTAAAGCCGCGCCGTTGAACTTCACGCTGAATCCTGACCAGACGGCGACCTTCCACTACAAAATCCTGATCGTTAGCGGGACGGTCTCTGCTGAAGCGATGAACCAGCAGGCCGACGCCTTCGACAGCGAGAAGTAATGCAGACTACCCGCCGCACATTCGTCGCTTCCGCAGCCTGCGCCACCGCGGCCCTGTCCGCGCAGGTCCGCGCTTTCGCCCAGATGAACTCACCCTTCAAACTCAGCGTCATCACCAACGAGATCTCCGAGGACTTCGACCACGCCTGCTCGGTGGCTGCCAAGGACTTCGGCTTGCAGTGGGTTGAGCTGCGCACCCTGTGGGGCAAGAACGTCACTGACCTGGCCTCCGACGACCTAGCTCGTGCCCAGGCCGTCCTTGCCAAGTACAACCTGCGCGTGACCGACATCGCCAGCCCGCTGTTCAAGGTCGACTGGCCGGGCGCGCCGCTGTCGAAGTTCAGCCCGCAGCGCGGCGTCAAGGCTGACTCCTTCAACGCCACCACCGACTTCAACAAGCAGGATGAAGTCCTCGCCACTTCCATCGCCCTCTGCAAACAATTCAAGACCGAGAAGGTCCGCTGCTTCGACTTTTGGCGACTTGACGATGTTGCTCCGTACCGCGCCGCCATCGACGACAAGCTCCGCGCCGCCGCCGACACCTGCCGCAAGCAAGGCATCGCGCTGATCCTGGAAAACGAGCACGAGTGCAACACTGTTACCGCGGCGGAGATCGTCCGCCTGCTGAAGGCCGTTCCCGCGCTCGGCCTGAACTGGGACCCCGCCAACGATGTGATGCACGGCGAGCTCGACGCCTTCCCCGCCGGCTGGGCGCTGCTGCCCAAGGAGCGCATCGTCCATTGCCACTGCAAGAACGTCGCCCGCGATGCCAATGGCAAGCTGCAATGGTCGCCGGTGGACATCGGCTTTATCGACTGGGTCGCCCAGTTGCGCGCGCTCAAGTCCGTCGGCTATCACAACGCCGTCTCGTTGGAGACGCACTGGCGCGGACCCGACGGTCCTGAAGCCAGCAGCCGCACCAGTTGGGCTGGCATGAAGAAAGCCCTGCAAGCCTCTGGAACGCTCTAGTCCACATTTGTGGGATTCACCGCCTCCCGCGCGCGCCTTAGCATCGCGCCATGGCCATGCCTGCGCCCGCATCTCGTCCCGGCATCTCCTTCGTCGCGATGACCACCCACGACCGCCGTCCCGTCTTCGAGATCGCCCGCGTCGCCGAGCTCTTCATCGAAACCCTGCTGCACTACCGCACCCAGGGCTACTACAAGCTGCACGCCTACGTCGTCCTGCCCGACCACGTCCATCTGCTGCTGACGCCACAATCCATCCCGCTGGAGAAGGTTGTTGCACTGATCAAAGATGGCTTCGTTCACCGCCTGAACTCCCCGCTCCCGGTCTGGGAGCAGAGTTTTATCCGCGCCTCGGTCGCCAACCACCACGACCTCGAGATCGTCCGCGCCTATCTGCATCAGCTTCCGGTGCGCGCCGAGTTGGCCCCCACGGCCGAGCTTTACCCCCACTCCTCCGCCTACCGGCAGACGCCGTCACTCCTGCAGCAGCTCCCCACAACGCCTCTCCGCAAAACTGCATCCTAGTAGGGAAGCAGTTCAGGAGAGCACCTCATGAAGAAGCAGTTTCTTATCGCCGCGTGTGGCCTTTTTCTGGCCGTCGGAGCAGCCAACGCCGGCGCCCAGATTCACATCACCATCGGCCCGCCGCCGCGCCCTCGTGAGGCTATACCCCCGCGCCCGCCGGAGCACCGCGACTGGGTCTGGCAACCGGGCTACCACCGTTGGGAGGGCGACCACTACGTCTGGGTCCCAGGCACCTACGCCGCGCCGCCACATCCGCATGCACATTGGGTCGCCGGCCGCTGGGACCGTCGCGGCGGCGAATACATCTGGGTGGAAGGCCACTGGCGCTGACCCGAACCACCGTGAACAGCGGAGCGCCGGAGGATGGCACCCTGGTGGGTAGCTCTCCGGCGTCTCCGCTATCATGGAGCCATGGATGAACCCATGGACCTCTCCCCGGAAGAACGCGCCAGCCGCATCAAAGTCCTGCTCTTCGACGTCGACGGCGTCCTGACCGATGGCCAGCTCTTCTTCATCCCGGAGAATAGCGGCCAGCCCGGCCCCGACGGCCAGTTCCATGGCCTCGAGGTCAAAGGTTTCAGCGCGCACGACGGACTCGGCGTCACCCTGGCCCGGCTCGGCGGCCTGCGGCTCGGTCTCATCACCAAGCGCCAATCCGCAACCGTCGCGCTGCGCGCGCAGGACCTGCGCCTGGAGTTCGTGTACCAGGGCCAGTCGCACAAGATGGACGCGGTCAACGACATCCTGAAACGCGCCGGCATCACCCTCGACGAGCTCGCGTACGTCGGCGACGACGTCGTCGATCTCCCGGTGATGCGCGTCTGCGGCCTGGCCATCGCCACCGCCAACGCCCGCATCCAGGTGAAGACCATCGCCCACTGGGTGACGCCCAACCCGGGCGGCCACGGCGCCGGCCGCGACGCCATCGAGTACATCCTGGAAGCCCAGGACAAGCTCGACTACGCCATCCAAGTCTTCCTCGACCGCGACAACCCCGCAGCGGCTGCCGCCGACATCGGCACGGGCAAGATGTAACCCGCGCACTCCTGTCAGCCGCACAGAATCACTGCGTGACCGGCTTCACCGGCTCCTGGGTCGTCCCGTTGTTGCTGGAATCCTCCTGGCTCTTGGCCGTCGTGTGCTCCTTGATCAGCTCGGTCTGGAAGCGAATGATGGTGTCCGGGTCGGTAATCACCGACTGCGTATTGTTCTGCGCCTGGTAGCCCGCACCGCCCGGCTGCCCGGTCACCACAAACGTCCCCTCGCCCGAGCTCGACCAGTTCACCGAGCCCTCCGCCGCGACCCGCCCATCCGCGACGAAACCCTTGGTGTGGCTGATCTGGTGGGTCAGCGACTGGCCCACCGCGAAGTGCGTATTGTAGGCCGCCAGATTGTACTTCTGGTCCGCCTCCAGCAGCGCCTTCTCGTGCACCCCGCCCGACTGGCTCTTGTCCAGCGTAATCAGCATGGTCACCTTCGGATCCAGCGCCTTCTGCATCAGGATGTTGTTCAGCTCCGAATCGTCGAACCCAAACATATTCAGGTAAAGCGAGTTAGTCACCCGCGACAGAATGTACTTCAATAGATCGTGAACATCGTCGCGTCCCACAAAGAAGAGGTGCACGTCGCCGCTCGCGTCGTTGGAGTAGGTCTTCTCCTCGGTAAACTGGGCTAAATCCTCCAGCGTAAACGTCTGCAGGTTCTGGGTCGGATCGCCCACCACATTCGCCGGGCTCTGCTTACCCGGCGCGGGCGCGGCATAGGCTGCAGCCACGTCCGCGTGGGTGGGGGTCCCGGTGGTCAGGTGGGCCTTTGCCACCGGCTTCGCATGACCGACGGCTGGGGCTTTGATTACGGGCGCAAACGGCAGTGCATTGGCGGACTTCTTCGGCCTTTTCGTGGCCATGGCAGTTCATCCTTTCGTCTCTCTCGGGTGCGAACGGAAACCTCGCAGACCACCGCATACGCGGCGAGCCATGGCGGGCATCATACCCCATCCGCTGCGCAGCCAGGATGAACGCGCCAATCGCGCCCCATTTCACCGCCGCGCCGCAAACGCCCAACTGTTTCCCAGGCAGAAGTTGGCAATGGAGCAGCACAGAATCGCGACGCAATTTGCGGCCAGCAGCGGCAGGCGCGCCTGCTGGACCAGGATGCGCATCAGCGCCAAATTTCCCAGCAGCGACACTATTCCATTGGAAAGCTGAAAGCGCACAAACTGGGCGGCCCAAGCCGAGGCGTCGCGGCGGTCGCGCCAGGTGTAATGCAGATGCCACAGAAAGTTATGCACCAACGCAAGCTCAATCGCCGCAGCCGTCGCAACCAGGTAATGCCCTGCCGTCAGGCGGTTGATCAGGCCCAGCGCAGCCAGCTGCACCACCATGCCCATGGCCCCCACCAGGTTGAACTTGCCCCAGCGAATGAGAGTGTTCATGGCAGCGGCTCCTGCCGGTAGAGCTCCGCCGTGTGGCGCAGGGTCACGATGATCGCCATCGCCAGCATGGTCGCGGCTGCAATCGCTCCGCCCACGTCGAACAGCAGCATCCGGTGCCCGAACAGCGTCGCGTACCTGCTGCGCAGCAGCGCCAGATTGCCCACGATCAGCAGGAGCCGAATCTCCGTCGGGCCGAACAGCCCTTGCGACAATTGAAAGCACGCCAGCGTATACGTGGCCAGGTAGCTCTCGCTCGACAGGACCAGAAACGCCACCAGCATCGCCAACGCCGTTTGCCAGTGCAGCAGTCCCGAGCACGCCAGCCCACAGATCAGCGCGACCGACCCAAAGACGTCCACCATGTGATCTACATAGAAGCCGTAGCGCGGCCTCTGTTGCCGGCGCACCCGCGCAAGCGTCCCATCCATGCTGTCTCCCAGCCAGTTCAGCGCGATGCACGCAATCACCAGCAGCAGGGCGCGGCGGTCGTAGCGCGCCAGCGCATAGAAGACTCCCGCCCCCGCCTGCGCACCCAGACCCAGCAGAGTCAGTTGGTCCGAAGTGACCCAGCCCGGCGCGCGCTCCGCCATCCACTGCAAAGCGCGCTTCTCCATGGAAGCGGTCAGCGCCTGGTTCACCCTCCGTGCCGTTGTAAATACCGCTGCATCCTTCGTTGTCACTGTTGTTGTGGTCATCTTGGTCTCCTTTCGGACTGCTCTTCTTCGCTCCAACTACTTCCGCAGCGCGTTGCACGCGGAGCGCAGCGTAAACTCCAGCGACTCGCGCGGAATGCTCTGCACAAACGGCCCAATCAACCACCCCAGGCCGGTCGGAATCGACCGCGTCAGCGACACCGACTCGATCTGCATGTACAGTCCGCCGTCACGTTCCTCGTAGCTCCAGTAGGTATTCATCCGCCACAGGAAGCCGTGGTCCTCGCTCGCGCTCAGCACCCGCTCCTTCGCCGTACCTGCCGCATCGATCTCCGCAATCCGTGTGCTGCGCGAGCTGCTCCATCCGTGCCGCGCATCCAGCCGCGCAAAGGCAATGTCGTAGGCCGTGTCCATCACCACCGTGATGCCATGCTTCTGCCGCACCCGCATCGACGACTGCAGCCGGTCGCCCTGCTGCGTCAGCACGCGTGCCTCGATCACCTGCGGAGAGAAGTGTTGTGGGTAGCCGTTGAAGTCCTTCATCAGCCGCTCAAAGTCCGCGGCCGTCGCCCCCGGAGCAAACGCCGTACCCCGCCAGTGGTGCAGCATGGCCCCCGACCCGGCTGCATCGGTTGCTGGCGTAAGCTGCTCGACCACCAACTCGCCCCGGCGCAGGCGGGCTGCACTTTGCCCACTCGTAACCCCGCCCGCCAAAAACCCATCCTGCGACCGATGCTGCTGGGCCAGCCGCGCCTCCAGCGCGCCAACATAGGTATTGAAGGCTGCCGCCGCGCTGGCGGTGGGTCCCTGCCCAAGGCAAACCGGAGCGACGCCAAGCAGCACCAGCCCGCAGACGATGGAGAAGGTTCGAAGATCGCTGAATCGGCGTTTCATGCATCGCACCTTGCTCCCGTCCACGCCTCCGAGGCAATGCATGGAACCTCACCTGATGGTGTTTGTTTCTCACCCGGCAAGTGCTTGCCGTGGTGTCACTTCCGCGAAGATGTCCATGACAAAACCAGCTTGGATCGCACTCTGCATCGGATACACTGGTCGCGCGACATGTCCGACTCCCAGCCAGCACGGCGTTATCGCTTCGGCGCATTCGAAGCCGACGCCGCCACCGGAGAGCTTCGCCGCCAGGGCATCCGCATCAAGCTGAATGCCCAGCCCTTCCAGGTGCTCTGCCTGCTGCTCGAGCGGCCCGGCGAACTGCTGACCCGCGAGGAGATCTCCCGCGAGCTCTGGCCCGACGGCACCTTCGTCGACTACGAACACGGGGTCAACTCCGCCGTCAACCGCATCCGCGAAGCCCTGCGGGACACCGCGGGCAATCCAAGATTCGTGGAAACCCTGGCCCGCCGCGGCTATCGCTTCGTGGCTCCGGTGGAACGCATCGGCCCCAATGGCAACGGGTCGCCGCCCATTTCTGAATCCGCACCGGTGCCCCCGCCAGCGGATTCGGCGCCGCAGACCCCACCCTCCACTGAGCCTGACGTCAACCTGCTCGACCGCATCCTTGCCTCCCCGGAGGACCTGCCCAAAACCTCGCATCCCGTGGTGCAAACACTCTTCGTCGGCTTGCAGCTGATGTATCTGGGCTTCTATGTGGGGGCGCTGGCAAATCTGGCGGAGATTGAGGACCTGCTTTCGGTGCTGCCAAGAGCATTCGAACTGCTCCTGGTCATCGTCGTCACTGCCGCCATCATGATTCCGGTACGCGCCTTCGTGCTCTGCCTGGTGCTTTTTTACGCGCCTCGCGTGAGCGAGAAATTCCTCAAGCTCTGGCCGTTGCTGCTCACCCTCGATGAGCTGTGGGCGCTCTCGCCCTTCCTGCTGCTGCACCACATCAACTTCGGCCTCGCGCTCGCCTGCACCGCGCTGCTGGTCTACTCGCCCTTCGCCCAGCGCTCGCTCATCCTGATGGGCGCGGGCAAAGTCGAGCCTACCGCCTCACCCACCCGCGGATAGCTGGGGCGGCAAACAAAGAGCGAAGATGGTGCGCTACAATAGCGCATGGCAGCCGCTCCCGACCTCGATCTGCGCCCAAATCCGCGGCCAGACCTGCGGGCAGACCTGGACCCTGGCGAAGCTCTCGTCTGGGCGCATCCCGTGGTCGCCGAATGGTTCCTCACCAAGTTTGGCTCCGCTACCGAGCCGCAGGAACAAGGCTGGCCCAGCATCTTGCGCGGTGAGACCACGCTGATCTCCGCGCCGACCGGATCAGGCAAAACGCTGGCAGCGTTTCTGGTTGCCATCGACCGCCTGCTCCGCCTCGCCATTGCGGGAAACCTCGCGCCGACTACCCAGGTCGTCTACGTCTCGCCGCTGAAGGCGCTCTCCAACGACGTGCAGAAGAACCTGGAGCAGCCGCTGCGCGAGATCCAGCAGCTTGCGTTGGCGCGCGGCCTTCTCTGCCCGGAGATTCGCACCGGCGTGCGCACCGGCGACACCCTGCCCATTGAGCGCGCGCGCATGTTGCGCAACCCGCCGCACATCCTGGTGACCACGCCTGAGTCGCTGTACCTGCTGCTGACCGCAGGCAAGTCGCGCGAGAACCTGCGCAGCGTTCGCACCGTCATCGTTGACGAGATCCACGCCGTTGCCGACGATAAGCGCGGCGCTCATCTGGCGCTTTCCCTGGAGAGATTGGACGCGCTGGTCTGTGGCGAGAATCGCCTGTCGCCGGGGGAGTTCCTCACCGGCCGCAGTGAGCCGCCGCAGCGCATCGGCCTCTCCGCCACACAAAACCCCATCGAGCTGGTCGGCGAGTTCCTGACCGGCCAGAACCCGGCCCGCGAGCCAGCCACAATTATCCAGGTCGGCCAGCGGCGCGCGCTCGACCTCGCCATCGAGATTCCTACCTGCGCCGAGCTCGGCTCGGTGACCAGCCACGCCATGTGGGAGGAGGTCTTCGACCGGCTCGCCGCACACGCGCTGGCGCACCGCTCCACGCTGGTCTTCGTCAACACCCGCCGCCTGGTGGAAAAACTTGCTTTCGCGCTCGCCGAGCGCTTGACACCGGAGCTTGGCCCGGACTGCGTCGCCACCCATCACGGCTCGCTCTCGCGCGAGCTGCGGCTCGACGCCGAGCAGCGATTGAAGAGCGGCGAAGTCCGCATTTTGGTCGCCACCGCGTCGCTGGAGCTGGGCATCGATATCGGCAGCGTCGACCTGGTCTGCCAGATCTCCAGCACCCGCGCGGTTGCTGTCGCCATGCAGCGGGTCGGACGCGCCGGACACTGGCGCGGGGCCATCCCCAAAGGCCGGCTCATCGCCACTACGCGTGACGATCTGCTGGAACAGGCCGCGCTGGTGCGCAAGATGCGCGCCGGTGAGCTGGACAGGCTGGAGATTCCGCCCCAGCCCATCGACGTGCTGATGCAGCAGATCGTCGCCTGCGTCGGCGCCGAATCGTGGGACGAGGATGCGCTGTACACGGTCCTGCGGCGGGCCTACCCGTATCGCAACCTCTCGCGCGAACTCTTCGACGACATCGTCAAGCTGCTCAGCGAAGGCATCGAATCCTCGCGCGGCCGTTATGGCGCATACCTGCTGCGCGACGGCGTCCACGGCCAGTTACATCCGCGCCGCGGCTCGCGTTCGGTCGCTATCTCCAACGCCGGCGCCATTCCGGACACTGCTCTCTTCCACGTCGTGTTGCAGCCGGAGGGCGTGCAGATCGCAACGCTGGATGAGCACTTCGCCATCGAGTCCAGTCCTGGTGATGTCATCCTTCTGGGCAACACCAGTTGGCGGGTGCAGCGGGTCGAGTCCGCCGGCCGGGTACTGGTCGAAGACGCTCACGGCGCGCCGCCCAATGTGCCTTTCTGGTTCGGCGAGGCGCCTGCCCGCACCGCCGTGCTGAGTGACGGAGTGAGCGAGCTGCGCGAACGGATCGCCCTCGGCGTGCGCCATGTTTCGCCGGCCGATCTGCGCGCATCGCGCCTGGCCACCGAGATGTGGGGAGGCAGCGCCACCGCCGCGCAAAAGGAGATTGCGGCCACCGCTGCTTGGCTGATGGAGGAGTGCAGCGTCAGCTCCTCCGCGGCAAGTCAGCTGATCGACTACATCGTCGCCGGCCGCGCGGTGCTGGGAGCTGTGCCTTCGAAGAACACCATCATTGCCGAGCGCTTCTTCGACGAGGGCGGCGGCATGCAACTGATCCTGCACGCGCCCTTCGGCGGACGCATCAACAAGGCCTGGGGCCTCGCTCTGCGCAAGCGCTTCTGCCGCGGCTTTAACTTCGAGTTGCAGGCGGCGGCGACCGATAATGGCATCAACATCGCGCTCGCCGAGCAACACAGCTTCCCGCTCTCCGACGTTTTTCAGTTCCTCACCGAGCACACCGCGAAGACGCTGCTGGAGCAGGCTGCGATCGCTTCGCCCATCTTCAAGACGCGCTGGCGCTGGGCGGCCAACCGGTCGCTGCAACTGCTGCGCATGTCCAAGGGCAAACGCATCGCGCCGCAGATCCAGCGCACCCGCTCCGAGGACCTGCTGGCCAGCGTCTTTCCCCAGGCCGCCGCATGCTTTGAGAATATCGAGGGCGACATCCAGATCCCCGACCACCCGCTGGTCAACGAGGTGATGCAGGACGTGCTGCAAGAGGCGATGGACCTGGAAGGGCTGAACGAAGTGCTGCGCGGAATCGCTTCGGGCGCGGTCCGCTGTCTTGCCATCGATACGCCGGTGCCCTCGCAGTTTGCACACGAGTTGATCAACGCCAACGTCTATGCGTTTTTGGATGAAGCGGGCCTGGAGGAGCGCCGCGCCCGCGCGGTCAACCTGCGCCGCGATCTGCCGGACAGCGTGGCGGAAGGCGCAGGCCTGATCGATCGCGAGGCCATCAACACCGTGCGCGGCGAAATCTGGCCAGATCTGCGCGACGAGCACGAGCTGCACGATCTGCTCCATTCGGTGGTAGCAATGCCGCTCAGCTTCCTGGACAGCGCGACTACGCTGGGCCGCGATACCCGCCACTGGCCCGGCTTTTACGACCGCCTCGCGCAGAATGGACGAGCGCGCACCGTCGACCTGAATGGAGTTGCCTGCTGGGCGGCTACCGAGCGCCTTCCCCACATTGCGGCGATGCGAATTGGCGGTCAAGCAACCGAATCGGTTACAGAAGAAGCCGCACTGAAGCGATGTGTGCAGGGATGGTTACAAATTCTGGGGCCGACGACCGCGGCTGCATTTGCCGACTACCTGGACCTCGCTCCCGCCGCAGTGTACCAGGCGTTCCTCGCCATGGAGATGCAGGGCCTGCTGATGCGCGGGGTCTTCGAGCGCCCACCCACGGACGATGCTCACCAGATCGAGTGGTGCGAACGCCGCATCCTGCAGCGCATCCATCGGCTGACGCTGGCGACTGCGCGCAAGCAGGTCGAGGCAGTCAAACCCGCTGTCTATATGAACTGGCTGCTGGCCTGGCAGCACCTGGCGCCACAGACCCAGCTCAGCGGAGAAGAGGGCGTGCTGACGGCGTTGCAACAGCTCGAGGGATTTGAAGCTCCTGCCGTCGAGTGGGAGCGCACCCTGCTGCCGGCGCGGATCGCCCACTACGACCCCCGCTGGCTCGACCAGCTTTGCCTCTCCGGGGCGGTGGGCTGGGGCCGCGTCTCGCCTCACCCGGCGTGGTCGGAAGGGGGCGGCGCTGCTCCCCGGCGGGTGATTCCCACCAACGCCGCGCCCATCACTTTCTACATTCGCGAGACAGCCGACTGGCTTCCGTACGCACTGGCGCAGCAGTCGGTCGACGAGCAACTGCTCGCCGCGGCGCTGTCGCCCGATGCTCTGCGCATCCGCGCGCTGCTGCAACAGCGTGGCGCCTGCTTCGCCAACGACCTGCAACGGATCGCCGGCCTCAGCCGCACGGAGGCATCGCGTGCGCTGTGGGAGTTGGCGACTGCGGGGCTGGCGGCCGCCGATGGCTTCGACCAACTCCGCGCGCTGATGGATCCGCGGCGCAAACCCAGCAACAACGATGCGACAGGCAAGCGACCGAACCGAACCACCGCAGGCCGCTGGTCGCTCCTGAACGAAGAGCTGCCTGCGGCTGGGGCCGATCCTATCGCAGTTGCCCGCCGCACCGATGCCGCGCTTGAATCCTTCGCGCGGATGCTGCTTGCGCGCTACGGCGTTCTCTTCCGCGACCTGCTCGCGCGCGAGTCGAATGCGCCGAAGTGGCGCGAGCTCCTCGGCATCCTGCGCCGGCTGGAAGCCCGCGGAGTAGTGCGCGGAGGGCGCTTCGTCTCCGGCTTCAGTGGCGAACAGTTCGCGCTTCCCCAGGCTGCCGCATCTCTGCGCGCCGCAGCGATGCGGGAATCCAGCGACATTGTTTCCGTGGCGGCTGCCGATCCACTGAATTTGGCTGGCATCGTTGTTCCCGGCGAGCGCGTGCCCGCTGTTCCGGGTAAGGAAGTTCAGTATCGCGGCGGTGTTCTGGCAGTCCCAGAAGGAGACGACGCCAGCTCAATCTCGAGGGACGCAAAGAATCAGCCAATCCAATCTACTAAGAGGAATCGGTACTTCCCATCTGCCGTGGCGAAGATGCCCACCGAGTCTGCTCCGCCCGCGCCCACGTTATTCTGATCCCCTATGCCCGACGGCCTACCGAACTCCGTGCCCCCATTCGACCCAGAGCGTACGAGGCAGCCGGCGGAGCCAGCCGCGCAGGAACTCGCTCCGGAGGATTTCTACTTCGAAGGCCCGAATATGGTCTTCACCGCGGCCTACCACCTGAAGCGAGGGAGTTGCTGCGGATCGGGCTGCCGCCACTGCCCTTACGGCAACTCCGCTTGACAGTAGAATCCAACCCGCCCAGTTACAATCAAATCAACCACAATGCCTGACATCACAACCGCGAATTCCACGAGAGACACCGTCATTCTGGGCTCCGGCTGCGCCGGCCTCACCGCCGCCATTTACGCCGCCCGCGCCAACCTCAAGCCGCTCGTTCTCGAAGGCCATGAGCCCGGAGGCCAGCTCTCCATCACCACGCTGGTGGAGAACTTTCCCGGCTGGCCCGAGGGCATTCAGGGTCCCGACCTGATTGAGAATATGAAGCAGCAGGCGGTCCGCTTCGGCGCGGAACTGAAGATGGCCCACCTGGTCTCGGTCGACCTGAGCAAGCATCCGTACGAGCTGAACCTCGGCGCCGGCAAGGAGCCGATCCACACCCGCACCCTGATCATCGCTTCCGGCGCCAGCGCGCGCTGGCTCAACCTGCCCAGCGAACAGGCGCTCATCGGCCACGGCGTCAGTTCCTGCGCCACCTGCGACGGCTTCTTCGCCATGGGCAAGGAGATCGCCGTGATCGGCGGCGGCGATTCGGCGATGGAGGAGGCGCTCTTCCTTACCCGCTTCGCCAGCAAGGTCACGCTCATCAACCGGACCGAGCGCTTCCGCGCCAGCACCATCATGCTGGAACGGGCTGTCGCGCATCCGCAGATCAAGTTCCTCTCCAACACCATCGTCGAGGAGGTCCTCGGCGTGGAGGAGAAGGACGTCAAGGGCCTGCGCCTGCGCAACGTCAAGTCGGGCGAGGAGTCTATCCTGCCCGTCTCGTTCATGTTCCTGGGCATCGGGCACATCCCCAACGCCAAGATGTTTCACGGCCAGCTTGACCTCGATCCGGACGGCTACATCCTGACTCATGGCAACGTATTTCCGACTCGCAACGGCGAACCTGTTCCCGGCGTCTTCGCCTGCGGAGACATCCAGGACCGGCGCTACCGCCAAGCCATCACGGCCGCCGGTACGGGCTGCATGGCCGCGCTCGAAGTGGAGAAGTTTCTCGAAGAGCATGGGCGGTAAGACGATCCGTTATACTTTGTGGTAACGAGGTTTTTTATGGCCGTCCAGATTCCCGCAGAGATCGAGAGCCAGTTTGAAGCTTTCGCCCGGCGTACCGGCGAATCGAAGGACGACCTCGTGCGCGAGGCCCTGCTGACCTACCTTGACGATCTTGAGGACATTGCCGCCGCCAAGGAACATCTTCTTCAGCCGGATGACACGATATCACTTGACGAACTGAAGAGAGACCTTGGCCTGGACGATTAAGCCCACGCGCCGCTTCGAGCGCGAACTCAGCAAACTCGACAAGAGCGTCCAGCGGAAGATCATCGCCTATCTGGAGGCGCGAGTCGCTATCTCCGACAATCCACGCACACTCGGCAAAGCGCTTGGCTATGACCTGGCAGGATTCTGGCGTTATCGCGTCGGCGATTATCGCATTCTCTGTCATATCGAAGACGACCAGCTCGTCATCGTCGCCGTCTCCGTTGGCCATCGCAGCGCCGTATACGAACGCTAGCTCGCGGGTCACGCGCAAGCTTATGCTCCCGCCTTCCGCAGCGCAACCAAAGTGCCGTTACCTTTGGACTTCCCGGCTGTTAGGATGGACGGCGCGCGGACTTGCTGACCTGTTCCAATGGCAAAGAGCAGGTCGTACGGGCGCAACAGAGTGTCCGGCGCGTGTGAGGAGGCCTCGTCTGGTGAGAAGCGCAGCGGCGTGGGTCGTGGGCCTATCCATCCTTATGGTTGGTTGCGGGGGCCCGGCCGCGTTTTCGCCGCCGGCGATTACCAGCGTTCAACCCTCAAATTCGGGCACGCCCAACTCGGTCGTCTCCTTCGGCACCTTTGAGTTTGTCTCGGTACAAGGCACAGGGCAGATATTCACCTACAACATCGGCAGCGGTTTTCAGGCACCGGTCGGAGCGCCCTACGCAACGCCCTGCGCCGATCCCAGTGGCATGGTGGTGACCACGATCGCCGGCGCCAATGTGATGGCGGTGCCCTGTTATGACACCAACTCATTGCTAACGCTGACTGTCAACGCTAACGGTTCGCTCAACGCGTTGGGGTCGGTGGGTGGCTTGGCCATGCCCTTTCCCGGCATCGCTCTCGATGGGACAAACCTGTTTGTCCCGCTGTTTGGCGGAACCTCGGCGAATGGAGGCATTGCCAAGGTAAGCCTTGCGTCGCCTGCGAATCCCACGATCGAAGGGATGGTGACGCTGGCGAGTCCCGTCGCCGGCGGAATCGCGAATGCGGAGTATCTTGCGGTCGCGAATGGATATGTTTATGTGACGGCTGGCTCAGAGAGCAACCCGCAGGGCTCATCGAGCACGGTCCAGGTAATAAGCGAGGGAACCATGACGCTGGTCGGCAGCCCGCTGACTGTTCCGCATTCGCCACAGCAGATTGCGGTGCAGGGGAACGTAGCCTACGTGACTCTCTACGACGCGACCGAGTTGGAGTCCATCGACATCTCAAACCCCGCCGCCTTGGTGTCGCTGCAGAACGTATCGCTGACCGCGGGCAGTCAGAGCTGTCACCCCGAACCGGTAACCGTCGAGGGCGGGATCGCCTATGTAGGCTGTTTTGCGGAAGGAGCCATCGCGCGGCTGGACATCGCCAACCCCTCGCAGATGCAACCCATGGCAGCGATCGCCGGTCTCAGTTCACCGCAACGGCTAGCGCTTGCGGGGAGTTCCCTGCTGGTGACCGGCGGCTCGCCGGGTGGCCAGATCTATGCGATCGACCTGAACCAGTTCTGAGGCCCACTCACCTCCCGTTTGTCCTGCGGAAAACAATCCATTGCTCCCGCCTCTGATCCCTGCGATACTTATACGTGCCCCACACGCGCGGCCAATCCAAACAACTAAATAATCGGAGGCGGAGATGTCAGCGAAATACATCTTTGTAACGGGCGGAGTTGTGTCTTCACTCGGCAAGGGACTCGCGGCGGCCTCCATCGGTTGTCTGCTGGAGGCGCGCGGCATCAAGATCAATCTGATGAAGTTCGATCCCTACCTCAACGTCGACCCCGGCACCATGTCGCCGTTCCAGCATGGCGAGGTCTTTGTGACCGACGACGGCGCCGAGACAGACCTTGACCTTGGCCACTACGAGCGCTTCACCCACGCCAGGCTGTCGCGCGACAACAACCTCACCACCGGCCGCATCTACGAGCAGATCATTACCAAGGAGCGGCGGGGCGACTACCTGGGCAAGACCGTCCAGGTGATTCCGCACGTGACCAACGAGATCAAGAACGCTATGCGCAAGGTCGCGGCCGACTGCGAGGTCCTGATCGTCGAGATCGGCGGCACGGTGGGCGACATCGAGTCGCTGCCCTTCCTCGAAGCGATTCGCCAGATGCGTCAGGATTTGGGGCGCGACAACACGGTCTTCGTCCACGTCACGCTGATCCCATGGATTGCCGCCGCGCAGGAGCTGAAGACCAAGCCCACCCAGCACTCGGTGAAGGAGATGCTCTCGATCGGGATTCAACCTGACATCCTGCTCTGCCGCTCGGACCGCGCCGTCCCGCGCGAGATGCGCAGCAAGATCGCGCTGTTCTGCAACGTGCAGGAGAACGCCGTCATCGCCGCGCGCGACGTGGCCAGCATTTACGAGGTGCCGCTGAACTTTGCCCAAGAGGGTGTCGACGCGCTGGCGCTGCAGTATCTGCGCATCGACGCTAAGGCGCCGGACCTCGCCAAGTGGCAGGACATCGTCTATCGCGCGTACAACCCGCAGGACGAGGTCTCAATCGCGATCGTCGGCAAATACGTGGAGTACGAAGATAGTTACAAATCTCTGAAGGAGGCACTGGTTCACGGCGCGCTGGCCCATAACCTGAAGCTGAAGGTGACCTGGATCGAAGCCGAGGGTTTGGAGACACGCGACCCCGCAGACGGCGATGCGGCCGGCAAGCCCAACCGCGACTACGAGTCCCAGCTCGCCGGCTTCGATGGCATCCTCGTTCCCGGCGGCTTTGGCAAGCGCGGCATCGAAGGCATGCTAAACGCCATCCGCTATGCGCGGGAGCACCGGGTGCCTTACTTCGGCATCTGCCTAGGCATGCAGACCGCGTGCATCGAGTATGCGCGCAACGTCTGCGGCCTGAGCCAGGCCAACTCCGGCGAGTTCGACCCGGCGACGCCGCACCGCATCATCTATAAGCTGCGCGAGCTGACCGGCGTCGAGGAGATGGGCGGGACCATGCGGCTGGGCGCGTGGGCGTGCAAGTTGGAGCCTGGCTCACTGGCCGCCAAGGCCTACGGGACGACTGAGATCAGTGAACGCCACCGCCATCGCTACGAGTTCAATCGCGAGTATGAGCCGGTGCTCACCGGCGCGGGCCTGCGCCTGACCGGAACAACTCCAGACGCGACCTACGTAGAGATCGTGGAGATCCCGACGCATCCATTCTTCCTCGCCTGCCAGTTCCACCCTGAGTTCAAATCCAAGCCGCTGGAGCCGCACCCGCTGTTCCGCGACTTCATCGCGGCCAGCTACAAAAACCGCCTCGAACGCACCGAGGAACTCGGAGCGACCGTAGTCGCCAGCTCCATCAACTCCTAGCCGCGGTTGCACCGGCGCGCAGCGCAATTACCTGGTCGAGGATGCGTTCTGCCAGCTCGCGCTTGGGCATCTCGGGGATGTCGATGGCGGCGGCGGCGGTGACGAACGTAGCGGCGTTGCGGTCGGAGTCGAAGCCGGTGCCTGGGCGCGAGACATCGTTCAGCACAATCGCGTCTGCACCCTTGGCGACGAGCTTTTCGCGGGCGCGGGCGATGCTCGAGTCCATCTCGGCGGCGAAGGCGATGACCAGCGTGCCCGGACGATGGGTCGCAGCAACCGTGCGCAAAATGTCTTCTGTGGGTTCAAGATCCAGATGAAGCGTCCCCTCGCGGCGCAGCTTCTCGGGTGCGACCGTAGTCATGCGGAAGTCGGCGACTGCGGCGGCGCCGATGACAACCGTCGCGCTGGGCAGATGCTCCATCACCGCGGCGCGCATCTCTTCGGCGCTGGTGACGGGCACGAAGGCGCATCCCGCAGGCGGCTGCAGCGCGGTGGGCGCGGAGACCAGAACCACCTGCGCGCCACGGCGGCGGGCGGCCTCGGCGAGAGCGTAGCCCATCTTGCCGCTGGAGCGGTTGCCCAGGAAACGAACCGGATCGATGGCCTCGCGCGTGCCTCCGGCGGTGACCAGGACGGTCTCTCCGGCCAGGTCCTGTTCGCCGGGGTTCCTGCCCGCGAGCGCGTCCAGCACTGCCTGCGCGATCGTCTCGACACTGGCCAGACGGCCCGACCCGGTCATGCCGCAGGCAAGGTATCCGCTGTCGGGTTCGATGATGGTGACACCGCGCTGGCGGAGAAGCGCGACGTTGGCCTGGGTGGCCGGGTGGTTCCACATATTCACGTTCATGGCCGGCGCCACGATAACCGGAGCGGTGGTCGCGAGCAGCATGGTGGAGAGGAAGTCGTCGGCCAGGCCGTGCGCCATCCTGGCCAGAACGTGCGCGGTAGCGGGCGCGATAACGACCGTATCGGCGGCCTGGGCCTCGGAGATGTGCTCGATCTGGTCTTCGTCGTCCAGACCAGTGGAGGCGTCACCCTCCCACATGTTGGTGACGACTTTGTGGCCGGTGAGCGAGGAGAAGGTGAGCGGGCGGACGAACTCCTGGGCGGCGCGGGTCATCACCACATGCACGTCGATGCCGTGCCGCTGGAGGGCGCGAACCAGCTCGGCGGCCTTGTAGGCGGCGACTCCGCCGGAGACGCCGACCGTGACTCGCGGTGCGGTGCCGATTTTCTGAGAACTGGCCATCGCTTACTCCCCCCTGCTTCCATAGAATACCAGCGGCGCGCTGAGCCCTTTACGCGGGGTAGCTGTATGCGGCGATGAGCTTGGAGAGTTGAGCGCGGGTGGCGGCGTGTCTGGGCGAGTCGGCGAGGTTGGTGAGTTCCATCGGGTCGGCATGGACGTCGAGCAGCATGGCGCCGTTGGCCGCGTCCTTGCCGTACTCGGCGTAGCGCCACTGCTGGGTGCGGATGGCGGTGCCGTGGATAGTCTTGCCGTCCTCGCTCCAGATGCTGTAGCCGGGCTGGTCCCACTTGGGGCCGCGAGGGTCTTGCAGCAGCGGGACGAGGCTGGTGCCGAGGACGTGCGATGGGGGTTCGATCCCGGCGAGTTCGCAGAGGGTGCGGTAGATATCCAGCGACTGCGTCATCTTGAGGCAGGGGCGGCCGTTGCCCTTGGCGCCGGGCATCGAGATGACCAGCGGCACCCGAGTGCCACCTTCAAACAGCGAGCCTGCCTTCGACCACTTGCCCTTCTCGCCGAGCTGGTAGCCGTGGTCGGCGACGAAGACGATGACGGTGTTGTCTCGCAGTTTAAGACGTTCCAGCTCTGCCACCACGCGGCCGAGATTGTAGTCCGCCCAGGAGATGGAGGCGAGATAGGCGCGGATGACCTGGCGCGCCTCGGACTCCGACGCGCCGCGACCGATAAAGAGATCGGCGTTGCGCGGGCGAATGGCAGCCTTGGGGAAGCCTGGAGGCACCGTGGGCCATGCGGCGAAGTCCGGCGGCAGCACGATCTTTTCGGGATCGTACAGATCGAAGAAACGCTGTGGCGCGGTGGGTGGGCTGTGCGGTTTGGAGAAGCCGCAGGCGACAAAGAACGGCTTCGCCGGGTCGGCCGCAACCTGCTGCAGATGCTGGATGGCCAGGTCGGCAACCATGTAGTCGCTGGCGCCCTCGCCGTTGCCCTCGAGCACCAGAATCTCGTCGGAGTTCGCAGCGCGCGCGTTGTCCTGCGGTAGCGCAGGAAGGGCTCCGTCGGGCATGGGGATCTGGGCGCGCGGGATGTCCATCTTGACGCCGAGCTGGGTGGGATGCAGCGACTCCACGTCGCCATAGAAGTCAACCCAAGCCTGCGGATCGTCCAGGCCGGCGTGGAAGATCTTGCCGCTGCGCAGGGTGGTGTAGCCGTGCTCGCGGAAGAGGCGAGGCAGGGTGGTCCACTCGGGATGCGCCTTGACCACGGGGTCGGTGTTGCCCAGGATGCCGGTCTCGCGCGGCAGGTGCCCGGTCATCAGCGAGGAGCGCGAAGGATTGCACAGCGGAAACTGGCAGTAGTTGCGGTCGAAACGCACGCCGTGCGCACCGAGGGCGTCGATGTTGGGGCTATGCGCGTTGAAGCGGCTGTTGTAGCTGGCCAGTTCGGGGCGCATGTCGTCGGACATGAAGAAGAGGACGTTGAGCGGGCGGCGGCGCTTCACGCGGGTTGTTTGTGGTTGGTTGCTGGTTGTTGGTTGTTGCGCGGCGGCAGGGAGGGCGGCGGCGAGCGCAGCGCCGGCGGCTTTGGTGAGAAAGCTGCGGCGGCTGGTCGGGTTCTGTTTCAGTTCGCTCAGCGGATCGCTCCTATAGGCAGATTACACGGTTGCATCCACGCAGCGAAAGCCGATGTTGGAGGCGGCGCTGTCCGGTGTGTTGGAGGTGCGTGCGGCGACGCGGTAGCGATTGCAATAGGAGGCGTGGCACAGGAACGACCCACCCTTCATGACTTTGGTCTCGCCCCGCTCCTGCCCGGTGGGATTGTGCTGCGGTCGCGTGTAGAACGCTGTGTGGAACCAATCGGCGCACCACTCCCACACGTTGCCGGTCATCGAATAGAGGCCGAAGCCGTTGGGCGGGAAGGCGTCCACCGGGCAGGCGCCGGCAAAACCGTCTTCGGCGGTGTCGACGCGGGGAAACTCGCCCTGCCAGATGTTGCACATATGCTTGCCGCCCGGCGTTAATTCGTCTCCCCAAGGGTAGATCTTCTGTTCCAGTCCTCCGCGCGCGGCGTACTCCCACTGCGCCTCGGTCGGCAGCGATTTGCCCGCCCAGGCCGCATAAGCCACCGCATCGTTCCAGGAAACATGGACGACAGGATGGTTGGGGCGATCGGCAATATGGGAGCCGGGGCCTTCGGGGTGTGCCCAGTCCGCGCCTGGGACCTTGCACCACCAGGGCGCGGCGGCCACGGTGTCTTCGACCAGCTGGTCCAGCCGGTCCGGCGGAAGATGCATCCAGAAGACGAACGACCATGCGAATTTCTCCGATTCGGTGCGATAGCCGGTGGCATCGACGAAGGCGGCGAAGTCGCTATTTGTAACTGGAAATGTATCTATCCTGAATGGCGAAAGAGTGACGGGGCGGACGGGACCCTCACCGTCGATGGGGAAGGCGTCGGGGTAATCCGTGCCCATCAGGAAGGTGCCGCCGGGAAGCGAGACCATGGACCGGGCGGGGGCTGTCAGATTCGTGGCGGCTGGCGGAGCAGTCCCCGGAGGGGCGGACGGCGGATCACGCTGCGCCGAGGGCGAACAGCATGGTTTAGCGTTCATCCTAATCCCTTACTGAGGTTGCGGCGTGGTGAGGCCGGGGGTACCACCTTCTTTGCCCGGGATTTCGCCGCCGCCGAGGCCGCGGGTTCCGGGCGGGCGTAGCGAGCAGACGCCGGAGCAGGGTTTGCCGACGCTGACCACGGAATCGATGCGGATGGACGCGGGCTCGTTGTGGGTGCGCGGGGTGAGGACGCCCTTGAGGTCGATCTGGCGGCCCGTGAGTTGGGGCGTGGCGAGGCTGCCGGTCAGCCGGGCGCAGACAGTGTCGGTGCTGAGGACGAGCACGGTCTTGTCGGCGGGGGACGGCTGGACGCAGCCTTGGAACTCGCGCGCGGGCGCAGGAGCCTTGGCAGCCGGAGCGGGTGCAGTTTGGGTCCCTGACTGGGCGGCAGCGTGGAGCGGGAGGAACGCGAGGCCGCAGGCGATGAGCAGCGCAGCGGCGGGCATCGCGATGGGGTGATAGCAGGGACGGTTCGGAATCGGCTTATGCATGGCGTGGTCCTTGGACTAGTGAGACGGCGGGGTTTGGGCTGGTGGATGCTCCTCGGCGTGGTGATGCCCGGTGAGGTGGGCCAGCAGATGCTGGCTGCGGTGGTGGCCGCTGGCCTCGAGATAGCGGAAGACCACGAAGGCGCCTGCTCCCCAGAGCGCCCACAGCGGGGTGAAGTAGCTCATCGAAAGCACGGCCAGCATGCTGGTCAGCACCATCGCGGCGAAGACGACCAGGCTGGCGATGCCGGCCCGCTCCGCGCTGAGGTGGGGCTTGCCCTCCTTATCGTGCGACCAGTATAGACAATAGACGCCGATGACGAAGACGACCAGGCCGGCGACGGTGAGCCAGAGGGGAATCTCCTGGAGAAAGCGGTGGTCGAGCAGCGCCTGGATGTAGTTGGCCTGGAGGAAGACGCCCGGCCTCTGATTTACGGGAAATGGGGGCAGCGTGGTGGGAAACGGATGCATGTCGAGCTCGGTGATCTCGCCGATGACCACAATCTTGCTGTCCAGGCTGAGCTGATTGCCGTCGAGGTTGTCGACGGGGCGGACCCAGGGCTGGCACAGGGTATCGCCGGGCTGGCCATCGATGGGCGCTCGCGGTGCGGGCTCGGCGCTGCAGAGAGCGGTGAGCGCGGTGATGTGGGGGAGATTCAGAAAGGTGGTGTAGGGCTGGACGTGCTCGGCGAGCAGCTTGCCGACGCTGCGGTTGGACTCAAGATGCGGATTGACCGCCTTGGCCGCGACCAGGGAGAGGGTGTCGCCGCTGGAGGCGGGCAATTGGGTGGGAGGCGGCGCCGGCGGGTTGGGCTGGCGGGCGGCAGGCGGCGGGGCCGGGGGCTGATTGAACACCGGCCAGCGCATAGGAATCTTGAGGTCGTCGCTGTTGAGCCGGGTGAGGCCGTAGAGGACTTTGGAGGCGCTGCTGAATTGGAGCCGCGGGGTGAGGGCCAGACAGCCGGGCGAGTTGGAGCCGTCGCCGAGCGCGTAGGTCTGCTGGCCGACGACAATGGGGACCTTGCTGCCCTCCATCGCGGAGACGAAGGCCGCGTTCTTATCCTGCTCCGCGCAGGCGTTGGCGGAGTAGTACTTGTCGATGACGATGACGTGGGCGGAGAGGGTGTTGAGGGCAGCGACCAGCCGGGCGAGGAAGGCGCGCGAGGCACAGGTGTTGGTCAGCAGGTCGGGCGGATCATGGGAGGGATCGATGTAGATGATGGCGACGCTGGGAGTGGGAGTATAGCGCAGCGCCCAGCGGGCGAGCGGCAGGTACAGCTTGGCCGAGAGGCTGCTTTGGTCGATCTCGCCCAACGAGCAGGGGTCCGAGGCAAAGGGATTGTAGCCCATGAAGTCGCCGAGGTCGGAGAGCATAAGGGCAATGAGGATCGCGAGCAACGGGATCAGGGGCCAGAACTGGCGCAGCCGGCGCAACACCCAATGCTCCCCGGAATGGGAATGGGCGGGCGAAGGCGGAAGCGGCTGAGGCTCGTTGGCTCCCGGCGGGGTGGCCGGGCTGCTCGGCGCAGGTTGGGCTTTCGGCGCAGGTTGGGCGGATGGAGGCGCGACCGCGGAAGCGGGTACGGATTCCGTGGAAGGCTGCACCTTCATGTGGCTCAGCAGCAGGCTGAGTCCGCGCGCGTAGTCCGTGCGGAAGTCGATGTACTGGAGCCGCCGCAGTTGCAACGGGATGGTGCAGTCGCGATGGAGGATGGGAAGAATGACCTTGCCTTCGTCCAGCGCGAGGGCCACCTCGTTGCGGACGTTGCGCGAGCTGGCCGAGTCGGGCGAAAGGACCAGCAGCATCTGCGGCGCCTCGACCAGCGCGGCTTCGATGGCGTTGTCCCACTCATGACCGGCGTGGATGTCCAGTTGGTCCAACCACACCTGAGCGCCGGCCGCCTTCAGGTCCTGGGCCAGCCGGAGGGCAAACTCGGTGTCGGCGCGGCTGTAGCTGATAAACGCAGCGGCATCATGGGAGGGCTGGCTCATAGGCCTCCACCGGGCGCGCCCGCCGCCGGCCCCAGGGCGAAGTCGGTGGAGTCCTCGCTACGGCTCATCACCGGATTCTGCTGCAGGTTGTACTGACGGAACTGGGTGGCCACGGTCTGGCTGACACGCTGCTGGGTGTAGTCGAATATCCTGCTGAGCGGCGTCGATCCACCCTCCTGCTGCAATGCCTGCACCAGGTAGTAGGTAAAGAAGCCGTGCTGCAGGGTGTCGCTTTCGAGCGACTCCTGCTCGGTGCCGCTGGCGGCGAAGACCATGCGCCCCGCGCCCTGGGTGATATGCCCGAGCGTCTGGGCCGAGGGTGCGGCGTTCTTGATGCCGGGAGCGATCAGTGCGGTGTCCTTGACCGCGGCGTTGCCGCTGTAGCAGGTGTCCAGGAAGATAGCGGCGCGGCGCGCCTTCACCCGCGTGGCAATGGCGTTGGAGATTTCAACCATGGGCAGCGCGGTGGCGTAAAGCGAGTCGGGATCGATGTTGGCGCCGATCTCGGTGTCGTGGGTGATGATGTAGTTGACGCCGACCGTGTCCAGATCGCGCGAGGAGCCGTGGGTGGCCACGTAGACGACGACCAGGTCGTCGGGCGCGGCGCTGCGGGCCAGCCAGTTGAGCTGCATTTTGATGTTTTTGGTGGTGGCCTGGTCGTTCAACAGGCTATGGACATGGTCAGCCTTGAAGTTGCCGATCCTGGGATCCAGCAGCGCGTCCTGGAAGCTCTGCGCGTCGCCGGCGGTGTACTTGAGCGCCTGAATGTGTGGATCGGTGAAGGAGCCGATGCCGACGATCAGCGCCCAGCGCTCGGCCGGGCGATTCGAGGTGTCCGGAGCCGCGGCAGGAGCGCCCGGACCATTGACCCCGCGCGCACTTGCCTGCAACACCGGCGCCGCCAGCACGAACGGATTGAGCTGCTCGGAGCTGGCGTCCGAAGGGAACCGCTGCGCCTGGCGCATGGCGAAGTCGGCGAGTTGCGCGTGGCCCAGCTTGCGCTCCACCAGCGACCGGTAGTACCAGGCATCGCCCAGTTCGCCGCAGAGTTCAGCGGCGCGCTTGAGCAGCTGGTCGGCATCCTGCAGCTCGTCCGAGGTGCTGTCGGCGCGCATCTTCTCCAGCGCCTGGACGACCAGATCCACGCCCGCGCCGCATCGTCCCTGTGCCCTCGCGCCGGTGGGGACGACGAAGCAGGCGAACGCGAGCAACGCGATCACCATCGCCGCTAGACTACGGTTTGCCGGTCGAGATTGGGTTCTCATGGAGGAGGTACTCCATTATCGCCTGACTATGGTTGCGCTCGCGCCTTCGCTTTCATCGCCGCGATGATGCGGCCGTTCACGTTGCCTTTGGCGAGGTCGATCTGGCCCTTCGCGCTGAGATCGAAGTTTACCGCGGAGGAGTGTTGGATGGTGTCGACAATGTTCGCCTCGTCCAGCTTGGCGGCCACCATGGAGATCACGTCGGCATTGGTCAGAGCATCAGCCGCCGCGGGCGCGCTGGCTTTGGCGGCCGCAGCGCTTGCCGACTGCGCCATCTGGTCACCCAGCGTCTTATAGTGGGCCAGGGCAGTGTCGATGCGGGTCTGCGGCTGCAGGAAGTTCTTCTCATCCGGCTTGGCGTCGATGGCCTTACCGTAGTCAATGGCTGCTTCCTGCAAGTCCTTGCGGGCCTTGGCAACGTCCTCGGCCTGGTAGCCTAGCGCCTCGTTGACCACGCCCAGATCATACAGCCGGTAGGCATCCTGCTCAGGCTGGGGGAACGGAGGCATAGTCTCGAGTTGTTCCAGCGCGCGCGACCACAGCTTCTGCGCCATCAGCTTGTCCGCCTCGTCCAGGCCGCCTCCTGTCGCCAGCAGCACCTGGACCTGCTCCGAAGTATTCACCAGGTGCGATGAGATGGCCAGGGCCGTGGTCTGAATCAGCCAGTTCTTCAACTCAGCCGGCGTGGGTGGCTTGTCCTCATCTCCCGGCTTGTCTCCACCGCCGCCCTGCGTCGCCCCGGGAATCTTGGGAATATGCGAGGACAGAATGCCTCCCAGGGACGGCTTGGCGCTCGCGTTCGCGGGCGGAGGCACGGGGAACGACTGATCGAACTTCGTGGTCACAGTGTTGGCGGCGATCGACCTACCCGCACGGACGTCCTGCGCGTTGAAGTTCGCGGTCATCAGGCCGGTGATGTGGGTGAACTGCTCCGCCGCGGCGGGCTTCTTGCCAAAGCTGATGCCCTGCTGCGAGGTGACCTGCGGAGCCGGCTGAGAGTAGGTCGTGACCTGGCAGTTGATCACCGCATCGGGATGTTCGACCGCGGTAACGGAACGCAGGCGCGGATCGTTGGCGACGACGATGCTTTCGATGGTCGACTTCAGGATCTCGGCAACATCGCCCATGCCTGCTCCGGTGACGTTGACAGTAAAGGTCGAGCCGTCGATGTGTCCGGTGGGAGGCAGCTTGCGCACCAGCACAATCTGCTTGCGTTGAAACGCGCCGCCAAAGTTCTGGGCCTGCGCCGAGACGCCTGAGATTGCGGCAGCGCCAAGCAGGAGGGTCAGGAGAATTCCAAGTCTTGCCTTCAGCATGGGACACACTCGAGGGATAAGGAGTTGACTCCAACTGTGAAGAAACGCAGGGCCCCGGATTTCCAGCGATAGCGTGCGAACGTATGACCCAACCTAAACCCTCGGACGGCGAAAGTGCAATTGTCCTCCAGCCACCCGCTTCAGTGCACCAACCAGGCCGACGCCGCAACGACTGCTCCCACCACGCCGAGACCAAGGCCACCGGCGAAGTAGCTGCGCCTGCGGGTGAACAAGGTGATCGACGACAGCACCACCGAGATCTGCAGCAGCGCCTCGCCCAGGTCGAACCGCCCAGCCTGCGCCTCCGCATGCTTGACCTCGGCCTCGAACTCGCGCGCCTGCGCCTGCTCCTCGGCGAGGTCGGTGTTCCACTTGGCGATGTGCGCCTTGTACTCGGCCAGCTTGGCGGCTGCGGCCTTGGGATCGGACGACGGCTGCAGGGTCATCTGGTCCACCACAACGGAGAGGTTGTCCTGGCGGATCTTCTTCGCCTGATACTCATTCCACTGGTCGCCCGCGCGGGACTGCATCAGCACCGCCTCGGTGTGGCTGCGGTGCCCCAGCACGGTGACCATGGCCACCAGCACGGCGAGGATGGAGATGGCCAGGGAAATGCTGGCCAGCGACTCTTCCCCGCCCTCCTTCATCTGCTTGGAAAACTCCTGCATTTCGGTTGGTTCCATGCGGCCTATTCTAAACAGTTGCGATGCAGCCGGGAAAGCCGGGAGGGAGCGCGGGCCGCGAGAAAAAGTCCGCGCCCCGGCGAATCGCGCGGGACTACAATTTCATCTCACAGAGGCACGCTATGCACAGTCATGTTCCTTTGCGCTCCATCCTGCTCGCGACCAACTTAACGGACATTGAGTGGTTGTTCCCCTTTACCTGTTCGCTGGCCGAGGAGAGCGGCGCGCACATTACGGTGCTGCACGTCATCTCGGCGATCAACGGCTTCAGCATCGACCTGGCAGGCTACCCCTACTACGACCCGCGCGACGCCATGGCGGCGGTTAAGCAGCAACTCGAGGGGTTCTGCAGCAAAACCTGCGCAGCTCGGATCAAGGCCGAAGTGGTTGCGCTGGATGGAACGCCGGCGCGCCAGATCCTCGCCATGGCGAACGACGTCCAGGCCGATCTGGTGGTGATGGGGACCAGGGCACATCGGGGGATCGACAAATGGATGTTCGGCTCGGTCGCTGAGTCGGTGCTGCGATCGTCGTCCATCCCAGTGGTTACGGTAGGGCCCAATGCGCGCCGGGCCGCCGCAGCGGGACGGCCCATCAAGTCCATTCTGTTTGCCACCAGCCTGATGGCCCACGCGACCGACACCGCGAATGTGGACTTGGTGCTGAAATGGACGGAGCGACTACAGGGACACCTCACCCTGCTGCATGTGCTGCCGGACCATCATAAGCACGGCTTGGCCGACGAGCAGGAACGCAAGCTGCGCGAAGGCAAGCTGCACGGACTGGTTCCCGAGCTACAGCAAAGCGAGGTGGAGGCGCAGGTGCGGGTCGGCCGGCCCAGCCATGAGATATTGGCCGCCGGCGCCCATTTCGACCTGATTACGCTGGGGGCGCAGGACAAGCCGGTGCTGGGACGGTTGGCGCCGGAGGGAACGCTCTATCAGGTGTTGGCGGAGGCGCACTGCCCGGTGGCCACGCTCCACTCCGAGCACACCAAGGCAGCACACCACGCATAGCAGCCGCGTACCGTTCTAGCCGTTCTCCTTCCATCCCGGCAGGTCCTGCGATCCGGTGATCAGGCGTGCGCCATCCTGCAGCGTCAGGTAGGTCCAGGCCCATTGGCGAAAGACCCCGAGTCGATTGCGGAAACCGATCAGGAAATAGATGTGCACCATCAGCCACGCCAGCCATGCCATAAAGCCGCTCCAGTCTGCTTTGAAGGGCCAGACGATGCGGGCGATGGCGGCCTTGCGTCCGATGGTCGCCATGTCTCCCTTGTCAAAGTAGTGGAAGCCCTTCAGCGCGCGACCCTCCGACCCCGCCTGCTGCCCTACCAGGTAGCCGATGCGCCTGGCCGCATAGACGCCCATCTGGATGGCGGGCTGGGCGACGCCGGGTAACAAGCGGCCGTTTTCTTCGACGTGGGCCAGGTCGCCGCAGACGAAGATCTCGGGATGCCCCTTGGGGTTGAGGTACTGATCCACCAGCACGCATCCCTTGCGATCGGTCAAGACGCCCAGCAGCTTGCCCAGCGGCGACGGCTGCACGCCCGCCGCCCACAGCGTAACCACGGCATCGATCCGTTCCGCGCCGACCATGACATAGCCTGGCTGCACATCGGTGACGATCGCGCCGGTGCGGACCCGCACGCCCAGCGCTTCAAGCTGCTCGCGAGCTTTCTGCTGCAAGTCGTCGGGATACATAGCAAGGATGTTCGGCGTACCTTCGAGGATGAGCACGCTGGTTTGCCGGGTGTCGATGTAACGGAAGTTGTTACGCATATAAAGCCGTGCAATGTCGGAGATGGCGCCCGCCAGCTCCACGCCAGTGGGACCGCCCCCGACGATGACGAAGTTCAGCGGCGGATGGGTCCCGTGCTCCATCATCTGGCGTTCCGCCAGCTCGAAGGCCAGCAGCACGCGGCGGCGGATCTCGGTCGCGTCTTCGACCGTCTTCAGGCCCGGCGCCAGTTTGGCCCAGTCCTCATGCCCGAAGTAGGAGTGGGTGGAGCCGGTAGCGACGATGAGGTAGTCGTATTCCAGGACCGAGCCGGTCTTAAGCTTGACGCGTTTCGGCCCCAGATCGAAGCCGACTGCCTCATCCATCAGCACCTCGATGTTGGGGTGGTCGCGCAGGATCGACCGGATTGGCTGGGCAATGTCCGCCGGGGACAGAACGGCTAGAGCGACCTGGTAGAGCAGCGGCTGAAAGGTGTGGTAGTTCTTGCGATCGACCAGGGTCACGTCCACCGGTAGCTTTGCGAGTTCCAAGGCGGCATTGATTCCGGCGAACCCCCCGCCGAGCACCACCACGCGCTGCCGCTCGCGTCCCGCCGGTGCCGTACCCGCCAGGTTGTCTGTTCGATCCGCCATTCGTCGAGCCCCCCCCCGATCCCATACCTGAACCTTCTCTTCAGATGCAGGATGGGAGCGGTCGATGCGGGTGCCTGTCAATCTGGACTGGGGCCGATGAAAAAAGCCAAAAAAACGTTTGCCATCCGACAAAGCTCTGATAACATGAGCCATCCGTAGTTGCTATCGGCCTTTCACCCCACACCTCCCCAAGGTTGGATGTTTCTCGCGCGGCGTTTTTTGCGTCCGCGCAGCTTTCAGAGAAAACCAGGGGGGTTGAGAGGCGTGTCGTTCAAAGAACTGCCAACGCAAGAGAGTGAAATCCGGCGAAAGCCGCAATTGGAAAGGAAGTGACCACGTGAAACTCCTCGGTTCTCTGTCGGTTCTCGTAATCCTCGCCGTTCTCGCCCCCTCTCCCATGGTCTTAGTGGCCCAAACCGTCAGCCCGGCCGCAGCCACGGTCTCCAGCTCCGCGCCCACGCTCTACGCAGCGGTTGATCAGGCAAACACCTTCTCCAGTTCCAATGCCGCCGACGTTCCCGCAGCCGGCGCTGCATTCTTTGCCGGCGCCGCACCCGCCAAGCCCGCGGCTGACACCGGAAGCACCAAGCCCTTCTCGTCGGTTGGCGTCGGCGTCAAGCTGGGCCTAGGCGGCATCGGGTTCGATGTGGCTACGCCGCTGGTTCCGGGACGCTTGAACGTTCGCGGCGGGGCCGGCTTCTTCTCCTACACCTACAATGGGACCGTCTCCAATGAGCCCATCAGCGCCTCCCTGAAGCTTAATAACGCGGAGGTGGGGCTGGATTGGTTCCCCTTCAAAGGCAGCTTCCGCCTCAGCGCCGGCACGACGGTGTACAACACCACCGGCATTAACGGCACCGTGAGCGTGGCCCCCCAGACCACCCTCAAAATCGGCAATAACTACTACCTCAGCGACTCGGCACCCAACCAGTTGACCGGGAACCTGGCTCTCAACCTCGGCGGCAAAGCCGTACCGCGCTTTACCCTGGGCTGGGGCAACATGGTCCCGAAGACAGGCCACATCAAGTTCGAGACCGAAATCGGTGTCGAGATCATCGGGACGCCTACCGTGTCATGGAGCTACGGCGGCGAGGCCTGCCAAACCGCCAGCAGCAGCAGCACCACCTGCAGCGGCGAGAGCGGCTACCAGTCGATCAACTCGATTCCCGGAGCCTCGACGGACATTGCTACCCAGGTCGCCGACCTTCAGAGCGATGTCAACAGCGTGAAGGTCCTCCCGATCTTTTCTGTCGGATTGAGCTTCAAGATCGGCCACTAGAGTCAAGCGGTAAGCACCACCGGCAGTTCGCATTCACTTCGCGGCGTGGTCCTGCATCTCTTGATCGGGGATGCAGGCTACGCCATTTTCATGGCACGAAAACAGCCTTACCGCGTCGGCGATGTACATCAACCGTTCACACCAGGTTGATCGAACTGTAACCGGTGGGCTAGTAGCGTTGGCTCATGCGCAAAATCCATTCTTCACTCAGCTCCCTGCTGTTAGCGGTGTTCGCCCTTTTTTTCGTCTGCACCCAACTCCAGGCGCAATATGACAACGGAGGCCTGGTCGGCACCATCCGCGATGCCAGCGGCGCGACCATTTCCGGGGCGACAGTCAAGATCACCAACAACGACACCGGAGTCGAAACCGACGCCAAAACTAACGGCTCGGGCGACTACAATGTTCCGTCGCTGCGCGTGGGCGTGTACACCATCGCCGCCAGCGCACCGGGCTTCTCCGACGCGGTTGCGCAGAATATCACCGTCTCGGTCGGCAACGTGCAGCACATCGACCTCAGCCTGAAGGTGGGCGGCACCCAGACCACGGTCGAAGTCTCCGACATCGCGCTGCAAATCGAGACCGAGACCAGCGAGCGCGGCCAGACCATCACCAATGCCCAGTCCGAGGCCCTGCCCCTGGTCAGCCGCAACTACTCCGACCTGCTGGCGCTGATCCCCGGCTCCCGCCAGGCGCCGACACTCTCCCTCACGAGCTCGGTCAGCTCGCTTTTGCGGGCCGGCTCGTTCAATGTCAACGGCGAGCGCAGCATGTTCAACAACTTCCTGCTCGACGGCATCGACAACAACGCCTACGGGGAGAGCAACCAGGGCTTCGACAACCAGATCATCGCGGTCCCGCCCGACTCGGTCGCGCAGTTCCAGGTGGTGACCAATAATGAGAGCGCGGAATACGGCCGGGCGTCCGGAGCCACGATCAACGTGGCCTCGCTGAGTGGAACCAACCGCATCCACGCCACCATCTACGAGTTCATCCGCAACACTGACCTAAATGCCACCGGCTTCTTCAAGCCTACCCTGGTGGGCGGCTCCGGCATCAGCGTTCCGTTTAAGAAGCCTGTGTTCAATCGCAACCAGTTCGGTTTCAACCTCGGCGGCCCGATTGCCAAGGACAAGCTCTTCTTCTTTCTCGACTACGAGGGGTTCCGCCAGGTGCTCAAGCCGCTCAGCGTGTTGAGCCTTCCTACCCAAAACGAACTCTACGGGACCGGATCGATTGCAGCGCCAACGCCGGTGCTGGTGGCACCTGTTAAGAATGCGACGACCGGCGTGGTTTACCCGGCGGGCACCGCAATTCCCACCAGCGCCATCAACCCGGTTTCGTTGCAAATCATCCAGGCGTTCGCACCAATCGCCGCGGGGCTTCCAGTCTCCGGGCTTTCGACTAGCGGTCTGGCGCAAGATGACTACAACGTCCAGGTCCCATTTACCGATCACTCGGATAAGGGTGACTTGCGTTTCGACTATCAGATCAGCCCGAGCAGCTCAGCTTTCCTGCGCATCAGCGATCGCAAGGAGGATGGGGTGAACTTCCCAACCATCCCGGAGCCGCTGGACGGGCAGACCAACGGCCACATCCGGATTCTCGATCAGCAGATTGCCCTGGGCTATACGGAGTCGTTTGGAGCCAATAAGATCCTGGATCTACGGCTGGGGCTGGATCGCACCAAGGCCGGCAAGTATAACCTCTCCATCGGCAACACGGCGTTCAACTACATCCCCGGCCTGCCTACGTCGAACGCCGTAGTGGCAGGCGGCCTGCCGTCCACCGGCATCACCGGATTTAGTTCGTCGATTGGCCGGCAGAGCACCAACCCACAATGGCAGGACCCGGCGCTGTTCGATCCGAAGTTGAACTTCACCTGGGTGAAGGGCAATCACTCCCTGAAGTTCGGCTACGAATACGAGCGCGTCTGGATGGCGGTGAACGATAACAACCCGCTCTACGGATCGTGGACCTACGGCGGCGGTTATTCGAATGCCGGAGGATCGACGGTCACCGACACCTATTGGGCTGACTTCCTGTTTGGGACTACCAGCGCCTATTCCCTGGCCAACTTCTACGAAGCCCACCTGACCCAGAACATGCATAGCGCCTACGCGCAGGACGACTGGAAAGTAAGCCCGAGCTTGACCCTGAATCTGGGCCTGCGCTGGGAGTACGGCTCGCCCTACGCCGACCTGTACAACCGGATATCCAACTGGGACCCCAACTCGCAGACGGTGTTCACCACCACGCCCGGCGCGGTATCCGGCAACGGCATCACGGCGGTCAGCTACGGCGGGACCTACGGCAAGACACTGGTCAATCCCGACTACACCGACTTCGGTCCGCGCATCGGCTTTGCCTACGCGGCGGATGCCAAAACCGCGATTCGCGGCGGGTTCGGCATCAGCTATGCGCACTATACCCGTGCGGGATCGGGAGATATCCTCGCCATCAACGCGCCGCAGGCGCAGTTCGCCACCGTGACCCAGATCGCGCCGACCACCGCCAACCACTGCTCTACGCCGCTGCCCGCGCAGATTATCGCACCCGGCACGACCACACCGTCCTGCTACTCCACCGCCGATCAAGGCTTCCCCAGCGGCCTGGTGACCACCTTCAATAAAGCAACCGACAACATTACCTATATCCCGAACAACACCAAGGACAGCTATGTGGAGAGCTACTTCCTCAGCGTCCAGCGCAGTTTGGCC
>Ga0326727_10004602_pt1 | contig 41057 bp, 30 predicted proteins | sample MB2enrmetagenome_FD_207643 | JGI IMG/M metagenome (GOLD analysis project Ga0326727, IMG submission 207643) | Lab enriched peat soil microbial communities from McLean, Ithaca, NY, United States - MB29MY | ecosystem: Environmental > Terrestrial > Soil > Wetlands > Peat | place: USA: New York...
AACTATCCCAGCCGGGACACGAATCTCTGTGCGCACCATCGATGCCATCGATTCCTCCACCAGCCTCGTCGGAGACCGTTTCGAGGCTTCGCTCGAAGAACCCCTGAGCATCGAGGGCAGGGTATTGGTCCCGGAAGAAGCCCTCGTCTATGGCAGGCTGACACAAGCGAAGGAGTCGGGAACGTTCGCCGGCAGATCGCAGCTACGTCTGGAACTGACCGGGATTGTGGTGAATGGAAAGATGGTGCCCCTGGTAACGGGAGACTATCAAGTGAACGGCAAGTCGCGCGGCGCGAGCACCGCGAAGAGAACATTGGGCGGGGCGGCTCTTGGAGCGATCATCGGCGCCGCTGCCGACGGCGGCCAGGGAGCGGCGATCGGCGCGGGCGTGGGCGCAGGTGCCGGCGCAGGCTCTGAAATCATCACTGGGGGCGGCCAGGTAAAGGTGCCGAGTGAGACCCTGCTTGATTTCACGCTGGAGCAAGATGTGCAGATACCGAGGCCTCAGAGCTGATTCCCGGGCACAGTCACGAGGGGTCAGTTTGCATTATGGGGATGACGCTCCCCCAGCGGAAACCGGCATTTCACTTCATATCTCGACCCCGCCGCCGACAAGTGGCTCTCGTACAGCCGGAACTCCGTCGCGATAATCCGTTCGAAATGCCCGCTCTCGCCTGCACGTTCCAGCCGCGTGCGCAATTCGCGGCTGCGATTCCCCGCTTTTGCCCGCGCCAGCGTAATGTGCGGGCGATACGGCCGGTCCTCCGGCTCGAATCCGCACGGCTGGGTAGCGGCCACAACTCTCTTTTGCAGGGCCACCAGCTCCGGGGTTGCAGCGACCTTGAGGAGAAACACTCCGGCGCGCTCGAATATGCCCAATCCCTCGAAGTCGATCGCAAACGGGGCCGCACCCAACTCTCTCAAACGCGGCAGCAGGCACGCATACTGTTCCTCAGTTGTGTTGCCCAGGAACTGAAGCGTTATGTGCCAGGACTCGGGCGCGGACCAGCGCAGATCGGGCGCCGCGGGCCGCAGCCTGGCGGTGAGTCGCTTGAGCGCGGCCTCCACGGCCTCACCCAGCGGGATTGCGATGAAAAGGCGCATGGAGGGAGTGTAAGGCCTGAAGCTACTGCAGGGGTGGTGACGGCGGCATCGTCTCCTGGCGGTTCGGGGCCTCTGGCGCCGCCAGAATCACGCGGTTGCGGCCCTGCCGCTTGGCCGTATAGAGCGCCCGGTCAGCGGCCGCCACCAGTCTGTCAGGAGTATTCTGCCCGCCTTCGGCGCAGGCTACGCCGGCGCTGATCGTCAGATACGGCGGTCCCGGCGAAGCCGGATGGGGAAGGTTCAGGTCCATCACTGCCCGCCGCACCATCTCTGCAATCCGCCGCGCACCCTCAAGGCTGGTATTGGGCAGAATCATGGCGAACTCTTCGCCGCCAATGCGAGCAACCACATCGATGGCGCGCCTGGCGATGCGGTTCATCTCGCCGGCCAGCAATGCCAGGCACACATCCCCGCGCTGATGCCCAAGCGCGTCATTGAGCGCCTTGAAATGATCCACGTCGAAAATAATCAATGCGAGAGGCGAATCTGAACGGTGGATGCGCGCACACTCTTTTTCCAGCGTCTGATCGAAGCAACGCCGATTGGCCAGGCCGGTAAGCGCATCGGTCGCCGAGAGGCGCATCAGCTCTTCATTGGCCAGCTTCAGGTCGGCGGTCTTATCCTCCACCAGGCGCACAAGCTCGCGCTCGCGGGCGCGGATGTTTGCGACGCGAAGACGCAGAAAACCGAGAATGATCAACGAAGGCACAATGAAGCAGAGCAGCAGAAACCACCATTGCAAGAACCACGGCCTCAGGATTGTGAAGTCGTATTCGGCAATATGCCCGCTCCAGTTGTCCAGCCCATCGCCGGCCTCAACCTCGAGCCGGTATTGTCCCGGCGCAAGGTGGACAAACTCCAGCTCGCGCCGTGTGGTCTCTGTCCAGTCCGATGATTCTCCAAGCATCCGGTAACGGAAGGCGACATTATTCGGCCCCGCGGAACTGTTCAGCGCGGTGTACTGCACCGAAAGCGAATTTGCGCTGGCTGCGAACGATGGGTTCTGAAGATCGGAGACATCCGTCTGTCCCGAAAGCAGGCGCGTGAACACAACTTGCGGGGAGGTGTTCGTCGTCGACCGCGGCATGGGGGTGAAGCGCGACAGCCCGCCGCTTGTCCCGAACCACAGCGGACCGTTGTTTGGCTCCTGGGCAAATGCGTTCAAGTCGCAGTCGTCCCAGGCCAGGCCGTCGTTCATGTCGTAGTGGCTCCATCGCGAGCCGTTCCACATGTCCACACCATGGTCTGATCCAGCCCATAAACGGCCCGCCGAATCAAAGTCAAGGTAATAAATAATCCCCGTGGTTCCTGTTCGTTGGACGCCCCTCTCGACCCGGATACCCGTTCCCGATCGATAAACCCGGTCGATGCCCCCACCATAGCTGTAACCGATCCACAAAGCCCCGCCGGGGCCGGCGCCAAGCGCAAGCACCTCCTGGTTGCTGAGCCCATCGGCCTTCGACCAGTTGTGCCAATGACCGTCAATCAATCCGAACAGGCCGTCCGCGCCGCCCGCCCACACCACACCCTGCGCGTCTTCTGTCACGGCCCAGAAAAGCGATGCGGGAAGTTCGTTGACCCGTGAGAATCTGTCGTAAGGGGGCGATGAAAAAAACAATCCACCGTCTGTTGCCGCCCACAGCCGGTGCTCGCGGTCAAACCGGATGGTGAAGGCTGCTTTGCCCGTCAAACCCTGGGCGTCTCCATACCAGGTCACCGTTCCCGTGGCCAGATGCACGCGCGCAATGCCCTTGTGCGTTGTGCCAACCCACAGATTCCCTTCCCGGTCTTTTTGAAGGCTATGTGCGGACAGATTGGCGAGCGCGCCGAGCTGAGTCCATTCCTCGGCAAATCTCTCTCGCAGTCCGTGATAAACCCCGGCTTGCGTGGCAACCCACCGCGAACCGTCCGCCTCGGGCAGAATCTCAAAAACAATGTCACTGCCCAGCCCGCTATCGAGTGTGTAGTATTCCCACTGGCGATAGCCTCGCCACTGCGCCAGACCGCGGCCTGCAAGACCCAACCAGAGGGATTGTTGGCGATCCTCAAAGACTGAGTAAACTGTGCCGCGTAATCCCGTCGCGCGGCCGATTCGATGCCAGCCGGCGCGCGTGGAAATAATCATCCCGGCCGGCGATGCCAAAATGATGCGCCCGGCGGCATCCAAGCTCAGATTCCCATTGAGCGCTCCGGCTATTTCAGGTGAAACAGGTTTGCTGAACTTCGCCTGGCCTTCTGCACGGACCAGGATCCCGGTCACCGTCCCGCTTACCCACAGGCTTCCGTCCCGGTCCTTCTTAATGGTCTGCCACTGGTCGGCTGGGAGTCCGGCCTCACTTCCCAGAACCGAAGTCACACCCCGGCTATCGATGTGGCAGATCTCCTCGCCGCATCCGTACCAGATCGTGTCACCATCCAGCAGCACCGAGTGCGCTACGGGGCTCGAAGTCCCTTGCGCCCGCGGAACCAAGTGCTCGGAGAACTGCGTCTCTCCCTGAACCGCGGTAAGCTCCACAAGGCCGATATTCGTCGCAAGCCACGTATGGCCCTTCCCGTCGGCCTGAATACCCTCTGTTTCGCTCACCGACGTGAAATTCCCGGCCACTTGGCTGAATCGATTTCCCGTCAGCCGGTAAAGGCCAAACTGCGCACCCACCAGCAGCGAACCGTCCGGCGCGTCGCCAAACGAAACGTCAAGAGCCAGGGGAATGCCCTGGGGGGGACCGAAAAACTCGAAACGGTCGCCGTCATAGCGGTAAATGCCGTTCTCGGTATTCACCCAGACAAAACCGCGCTGATCCTGGTAAATGTCCCGGACGGCGAGGTTATTGAGCCCCTCGGCGATGCCAAGATAGCGGAAGCTGTATTCTTGAGCGCTGAGCGCCGCGGCCGCTGAAAGGATAAGCATCCCCCAGGCAAGGGAAGGCAACCCTCGTCGCAGCGACTCGATTATCGGAGGGCTCGTGCGGCTCTTAATGTTTCCTGAGCCTCTTGTTCCGGTGCACGATCTTCCTTTCGGACAAAAGAACCAACACATGGGGACTAATGCCTGCAGTACCGCAAGAATCGAATCCAGAAGCCAATCCTGGCTGGGGCTTTGTTCATTTCCGGTCATGAACCGATGGCTTCCCCTGGCGTTTTGACGCGAGGTTTGATCCTGGCCCATGCGTTCGATTACAAGCCCTCCCTGGCCCGGAAGATGAAGGGGATAGGCAAGAACCATGCTCGCGCCGCTCGGTCGAATCCATAGATTACGTGCGGCGAAAACCGCGGCAATTGTATTGCCATTCGCTGCCGGTCCCCCGGGGGCGGGTTTCAGCGGCTTTAGCGTGTCCCGATGAGCTCCGGCTTTACGAGCGACCGGTAGAATGATGAACGGAAAGCGCCTTATGAATAGCCCAGGACATGGACTCGCTACCGCCTCCACCTGAGGCCGAGCGAAAATACCAACTTCATTTCGCAGCTATTCTACTATGGCTTCGATTAGCGGGGTTCATGATCTTCTCACCTTTTTCCTCACCGAGTCCCACCATGTACACCTGCCATGGAAACCATGCACTCTGCTGAATCGCTAACTTAACCGGTGGCGCCACTATCCTTCGCAGAGACCCGATCGAGCTCCCTCACCACGCGCTCCAGCTCGTCCACGATCTCATTACCACTCGACTTCTTGAAAATCTTGAGAAGCTCATTGAAGTACCAGAGCTGCTCGTCGCGCCCACGCTTGAAGCGCTTCCAGATCTCCCCGCCAATTCGCCGGTAATCGGTCAGAATCGACTGCGCGTTATAGAGTTTGTCGGCCGCTGAAATCAACTGCACATCGCGCGGCTCGTCGCGAAGCCGGTCGAGGTATTTCTTCTTGCGTTCCTCCCAACGTTCTTTATTGCAGGGGTCCTCAGCCAGAGTGTCTGACAGCCCCTCCACCATCCGCGCAACGGTCGAGCCAAAGTTAAACTCAATGTCTTTGAGCCGCGGCGCGCCACCATGATCCTCCACGGCATCGTGAAGCAGTGCGGCAATCACCATATCCTCGGTCACCGGGAAACCCACGCGCCCCGATTCGCCCATCACCAGAGACGCAACCCCCAGCAGATGCGCCATGTACGGTATCTCGGTTCCCTTGCGCCGCTCGATATGGAGAGTTCGCGCGTAATCCACCGCGCGGGTAAACCTCTCGCTCAGCAGCAACAACTCATCGCGCTTTTCTGCGCCTGCCTCTCCGCTCATCGTTCGCGTTCGCTCCTTAACTGATCGACTATACCAGCGGGCGGGCCAGTCTCCAGCCCCGGATCGCTGAAAAGCTCCGCCTGCGGCTTATCTTCATGGTCGCTGAAATTGCTCAGGCCGACTCCCACCAGCCGGTAAAGTTGCCGCGCTCCCAAGGTCACTCGTTCCCTGAGCGAGAGCGCAATGCTCGTGAGCTCGTTGCAGGATACCGGAGGAGAGGGCGGCGTCAGGCTGCGCGTTAATATCCTGAAGTCGCTGGTTTTGAGCTTCAGAACTACGGTGCGCGCTACGCGCGTCTCCTTGCGCGATGCCGTCCAGGTCTTTTCTGCAAGCCTTCGGATCAGCGGCTCCATTTCGGCAAGAGGTACATCGCGTTCAAACGTATCTTCGGCTGAAATCGACTGCGTCGGCCGGTCGGGAACCACCGGGCTCAAATCGATGCCGCGCGCCAGTTCAAAGAGCCGCTGCCCGTGCCGGCCGAAGCGCCTCTCAAGCTCCGTGATTTCAAAGGCGCGCAAATCACCCACCGTTTTCACGCCCATCTCTCCGAGCCGCGACTCGGTCACTTTGCCCACCCCCGGCAAACGCTCTACCGGCAGCGGAGGCAGAAACCTGTCGATGTCTTCCGGCTGTATCACGAACAATCCGTTAGGCTTGCGCCAGTCCGACGCAATCTTCGCCAGAAACTTGTTGGGAGCCACGCCGGCCGAGGCGGTCAGATTGAGCTCTTCCCAAATCTGCGCCCGGATGGTTCGCGCCACACGCGTCGCGGTCGCGAGGCCGGTCTTGTTCTCGGTCACGTCGAGATACGCCTCGTCGAGTGAGAGAGGCTCAATCAGATCGGTATGGCGCTTGAATATCTCGCGGGTCTGGCGCGTAACTGCCCGGTACCGCGTGAAGTCCGGCGCCACAAAGACGGCCTCGGGGCAGAGCCTTTCGGCACGCAGGGCCGGCATGGCTGAGCGAACTCCAAATCGCCGCGCCTCGTAGGACGCTGCGCAAACCACTGAACGGTTCCCCCGCCATGCGACCACCACCGGCCTGCCGCGCAATTTTGGGTCGTCGCGCTGCTCCACCGACGCGTAAAAGGCGTCCATGTCGACGTGGACAATCTTGCGCTGTGCCATTCTGGAAGGATTGTAAGCCTCCTCAAAGCTCCGGCGGACTCGTTCAGCTCTTGGTAAATCGGTTTCCTGAAGACGCCGCCGAAATTGATTGATTTAGGGCTGATTCTGCTGCTATAGTCCTGTTTTGGTCGTACTCCGCACTATAAGTAGACGGCGCAGGAAATCGTTTTCCTGATAATCACTCCGGAATTCAAAAACGCCGCGGAACCTCGAAAGCTTAATCATCTAGACCCCAGGCCAGGGCGCTACGTTCAGAGAGTTCCTGGAGAAAACGTTGTCATCGGCAATTCCCAACTTCATCCCTGCCAGGGTCAGCCAGTACGCCCGGCAGCCATTGGCGCTTCGCAAACCCACAATGAGGGACGTTGCGCGCCTGGCGGGCGTCGGTACCATGACCGTTTCGCGCGCGCTCAGCGGCCACTCGTACGTCTCTACAGAGTCCAGGCAGCGGGTCCTTCGCGCCGTCGACCAGTTAAAGTACCGCCCCAATGAGCTGGCCCGGGCCTTCCGCGGTCAGCGCAGCCGTTCGATCGGCCTCATTATCCCCTGCCTCAACGAGCCTTTTTTTGCTACCTGCGCTCATGCGGTCACGTCGGTTGCCCGGGAACACGGCTACTCGGTGATTATCACCACCTCGGCCGAAGATCCCCATACGGAGTATGTCGAGGCCGAGCGAATGCTCGAGCGTCACGTCGACGGTCTTGTCGTCATTCCCTCAAAGTTCCGCCAGACACAGCTCACCCGCAATTTCTTCGGCAGAACGCCAGTCGTCACCTTTGACCGCCCGGTCCCCGATCCCTCGCTTGACGTGGTTCTTGTGCAGAACAGCGCAGGCTCGAGGCGCATTGTCGAGCACCTCATTGAGCACGGTCACAAGCGCATCGCATACCTCGGCCTCAGCCGCTCGTTTTTTACCATCAACGCGCGCTTCCTCGGTTACCGGCGGGCGATGCACGACGCTGGTCTTGAGCCCGACTCCGCCTTCGATTGCGCGACCGAATCGGTCACCTTCGACGCTCTCAAAAAGAAGCTTGAGAGCAGCCAGCCGCCCACCGCGCTCTTTACCTCGAATACGCTGGTCACGCGCTATGCCCTGAACGCCGTCGCGCGCCTCGGCCTCAGTGTCCCAAACGACCTCGCCTTGGTAGGATTCGACGACTTCGATATGGCCGAGATCACCTCGCCTCCGCTTACCGTAGTCCGGCAGCCGGCTCATGAGATGGGCTGCGCAGCAACCAGCCTGCTCTTCGAGCGCATCACTCGCGGCCAAACACCCCACATCGGCAATCGCATCGTTTTACCCGTGGAGATTGTCGTGCGCAATTCCTGCGGCTGCAAAAACAGCACCCCGGTTGTCAATCGCTTCTCCAACTAAGCGTCGCGCGGCGCTGCGCAGACGCGAATGCCCTTGCCTGCACCTTTCTTCGGCTCCGGTTTTCGACTCGCGGCCGGCGTGTGTGGTAGAAATGCTAACGATCCCAATTGCGATTGATACCTGTGTGATATGACGGCGGATTGAATGGCGCGTGAAGGTGACTCCCGGGTCCTCACATTCGATGTTGGCGGCAGCCATATTTCGGCGGCTCTCTGTCTCGGTGACGATCTGAGCCTGGGACCGGTCGCCAGCGCGCATTACGGAGATATCACCACCAGCGATGGTTTCGCCGGTCTTCTTTATGACCTCGCCGCCAAGGCCGCCGGCGGCAACGTCTCCGGCATCGGCGCTACTCTCGCCTTTCCCGGTCCGTTCGATTATGACGCCGGCGTTAGCCTCATGCGCCACAAGCTCCAGTACTTATACGGAATCGACCTGCGCAGGGCTTTGGCAGAGAAACTCGGCTGCGATCCCGCCCAGGTGCGTTTTCTTAACGATGCTGACGCTTATCTGCTGGGCGAAGTCGGCGCCGGAGCCGCAAAGGGCTTCGCCCGCGCCGTCGGACTCACTCTCGGCACCGGCATCGGCTCTGCATTCGCCGCCGAGGGCAGGCTTACTACCAGCGGTCCCGGCGTTCCCAAAGACGGCGAGATATGGAACGTTCCGTACGAGAACGGAATTGTCGAGGATTTTGTCTCCACTCGCGCTATAGCAGGCAATTACGGCCGCCGCACCGGAAAAACGCTCTCCGTAGCCGAGATTGCCGTTGCCGCGCCACACGATTCCGCCGCCCAGGAAGCATTTGCCGAATTCGGCCATCATCTTGGGCAGGTCATCGGTTCGTTGCTGGCAGATTTTCGCGCCGATGTCGTCGTGCTGGGTGGAGGCATTTCCCGCTCCGCGGAACTCTTCCTGCCCATCACCCGCGCCGAGATTCCCAATCGCAGCTTGCAGATCCGCGTCTCCGAGCTGTTCGATCGCGCGCCGCTCGTGGGTTGTGCGGTAGCTGCTTTCGCCGCCCTGCGCGACGCCAAGTCCGTCCATGCCGGAGGCCTAGCGGCAACTCCATACGCTCCCGCAAATCCTCCTGCCAGTTGACTTTGCCGGTCACAGGCCTTGCGGCAACTACCCGCCATCAGCCCGCTCTCTTAAGATTCACTGTTCCACTTTGCCCAAATCGGAGCCCTTCCAATGAATCCAAGCCGCTTTGCCTTCTTCTTTTCGCCGCGCCGTGCCGGCCGGCTGCTCTCGATTGCTTTTCTCCTTGCCCTTTCGCCGGTCTTGCTGGCCGCAAAAACCGTCGTTTTCTGGCAGCCGGGGTTTCCCACCGTCGACAGCGAGCCGGCAGACCGCAATGCGCTCAGCCAGGCTCTTGCCGGAACCGGCGCCGTATTCGCCGATCTCAAGGCGCTGAACGATCCCGCCACGCTTGAGGGGGCCGATCTGCTCGTCTTGCCTTACGGCTCGGCTCTCCCCGCGGAAGCGTGGAAGGCCATCCGATCGTACCTGCACGCCGGCGGTAACCTGCTCGTGATTGGCGGCCAGCCGCTGCGCGTGCCGGTCACCCAGGCCGATGGCAAATTCCTGCAGGATGTGTCTCAGGATACCTACGCCCGCGTTCTCGGCGTCGAACACACCCACCAGGTTCCAGTTCCGTCCTCAGCCCGCTTTGCGTGGAAGCACGGCTACGCCTTTGCTCAAACGCCACAAGTTCGCGCGCGCCGCTTCTTTGCCGTCGAAGGCAATCTCGACGGCCTCGGTTACATGGTCGACCAAACGGGCCTGCTCGCGGCCGCCCCGGCAATTGTGGCCAATTACGCATGGGGGCCCCTGCAGGGCAGCCGCGTTGTGGCCCTCGACTTCGATCCGGAGCAAGGCTACTGGCAAAGCTCCGACGGAATTGCCCTGACCAGGCAGGCGGCGCTCTACGCGAGCCAGGGCGCAACGATGTTTTCGGTCGAGTTGCAATTCTCGGCCATCCGCCCCGGCGAAGCACCTCAAATCACCGTTCATCTGCGCAGCCCCCGCCTCGATAGGACTCAGGAAAAAGTCAGCGGCGAGGTCAAAATCCAAGTCAGCTCTGAAAAGGGCGTCGTCGATTCGATCACGCTCCCAGTCGCCGATGCCGCCACGGCCAGTCTGTCTGTTCCTTCCAAAAGCGATCTCGCCCCCGGATTTTACACCGTCGCTGCATCCTTCGGCGCCGGCAGAACATTCAGGGAGTTCCATGAGAACGGCTTCTGGGTTCAGCCCGCTTCGGCGGTCAACTCCGGTCCGGCGCTAAGTGTGCGCGGCGACTTCCTCACTGAAGACGGCAAGCCCTTTTTCCCCGTCGGCACCAACTACTTCACCACCGAAGAAAACGGCTGGGATTTCTCAGGTCCGCGCAATGCCTGGGTGTGGGAAAAAGATTTTGCCGAAATGGCAGCGCACGGCGTGAGCTTTGTACGCACCGGTGTCTGGTTTCCGAACACGAGCTTCGTCGACAAGGACGGTGGAGTCAATCAGCGCTTCCTGCGCAACCTTGAGGCTTATCTCCTGTGCGCGCAGCGTCACAAGATCGCGGTCAACTTCACCTTCTTCGCCTTCACGCCGAAATATGACGGCTCGTTGCGCGGCAAGAAGCCCGAACCGCCGGTGCCGAACCCCTACCTCGATCCCCCCTCTCTTGCCGCTGAAAAGGCCTACGTCCGCTCGGTCGTCGATCGCTTCAAAAACGTGCCGTTTCTCTCCTACGACCTCATCAACGAGCCCAGCTTTTCCAATCCCTACCACGTCTTTCAGGGCAGCTACCCCAACGGCGATCCGGCCGAAACCGCGGCCTGGCGCAAGTGGCTGAGCCAGAAATACAACGGCAAACTCGATGCGCTGGCGAGCGCCTGGCGCGTCACGCCCGAAAGGCTCTCGAGCTTCGATACCGTTCCCCTGCCGAGGCCGCAGGATCTATCAGCGGGCAGCGGGGATAATCGGTACGGAAACGCGGAGGAGGTTCGCGCCCTCGATTACGATCTTTTCGCACAAGACATGTTCAGCGATTGGGTGCGTTCCATGGTTGCGCTCATCCGCGCCACAGGCAGCCAGCAGTTGATTGACGTCGGACAGGATGAGGGCGGCGTGATGGACCGGGTTCTCAACCAGTTCTACGGCAGCGCCGGTGTCTCCTTCACCACCAATCACACCTACTGGCAAGATGACGCGCTGCTGTGGGATTCCGTCGTGGCCAAACGCGTGGGCCAGCCCAACATCACCGGCGAGACCGGCTATCAGCCCGTGTGGGCTCCCGACGGCGCGTGGCGCTACGACGAGCTAACGGGCCTCGGCCTCATCGAGCGCAAATGGGCACTTGGTTTTGCGGCCGGATCGAGCGGCGCACTGCAGTGGGACTGGTCGCGCGGAGGCGACTTTGGAATGCAGCGCAGCGACGGTTCGGCCAAGGTTTGGGAGGGGCAGATGCAGGCGCTGGGAGAATTCGCTCGTAAAGCCGCACCGCTGGCAACCGGCATCGAGCTGCCCCAGGTTGCGCTTGTCCTGCCCCAGTCGTTCCAGTTGTCGGTCGCCAACGCGTTCGCTCTCCAGGCGCAGCAGACAGCCGTTCGGGCGCTCTATGGTTATGCGCGCAGCCAGGCCTATGCAGTTGGCGAATATCAAATCGACCAGCTCGGTTCGCCGAAACTCATCGTGCTTCCGTCGCCCTTCGGCCTTGCTGACTCGGCGTGGCAGGCGATTTTTGATCGCGTGAACAACGGCGCCGTCCTTCTTGTCACCGGTCCCTTCGACGGCGACGCTCATATGCACGCCACCGGCCGGCAGTCTTTCGCCGGTTTCGACTACCAGATTGCACCGCTTACCGAACGCGACCAGTTGATGCTCTTCCCCGGCGGAGAAGAGAAGTTGTTGTTTTCCGGCAGCAAGACAACGTACCTGAACCGCGCCGAGTTGCCCAGCGGCAACAGCTGGGCCGAGAAGTCCATAGGACGTGGAAAGATCCTCTTTGCGCCGCTTCCGCTTGAGCTCAACGACAACCTCGCCGCAGTGGGAGATGTCTATCGTTATGCGCTTAAGGCCGCCGGCGTAGATCCGGTCTACTCCACGGCAATCTCCGATCCGGGAATCATCGTCTGCCCCACGCAATTCCCTGACGCGACCCTCTATGTCATCACCTCCGAGTCGAACCAGAAGCAGGTGGATTTCATCGATCTGCGCAGCGGCAAACACCTGACCGGCTCGCTTGAAAACGGTGAGGCCGCGATTGTGCTCATCGGCAAAGACGGGAGGCTGATTTCGTCTTACAACTGGTCCGGCAAGTAACCTTTCGCCACCTTGACCGGCAACTGTGCCGCGCGGCGGTGACGAAGCCAAAATTCCGGTGCTAGAATGGCCGCCATGCATTCCAGTGCCCGCGTTCAGAGTGTTTTTGCACGCGGCACTGAAAACGCATTCATTAAATGAATGCATGGGGACATTCAGGAGGAATTAGACATGAAAGTCTTTGCTCGGCTGGTAACTCTTGCAACAGTTTCGGCAGTTTGCCTGTGGGTAGCAGCTTGCGGCGGCGGCTCATCCGGCTCCTCCAATCCACCGCCCCCACCCACTCCCACCATCACCGTCACTCCCAATAATGCCCTTATTGGAACTCAGCAGCAGTTCACTGCAACCGCGAGTAATTTCGGCGCTACAAGCACAGCGGTCACCTGGTCGGTTGCAGCGGGTTCCGGCAGCAATATCAGTCCAGGCGATATCAGCTCGACCGGACTCTATAACACGCCATTCCCGGCGCCTCCAACAGTCACCGTCACGGCTACCAGCGTAGCCATGCCCTCGGTCAGCGGCAGCGTGTCGGTCACGCTCTCCACGCCGGCCACGGCGACCGGCCCGGCGCTTGCGGTCGACGTCAATACCCCGAACACGCCCAGCGAGAATCCCCATGCCATCAGCCCCTACGTCTACGGCATGAACGCCTATGCCCTCGACTCGGTCTCGCAAGCCACCGCGAATCCCTCCATTACGCGTTGGGGCGGCGATAACACTTCGCGTTACAACTACCAGAACACCTGGTCCAACTCTGCCGCCGATTGGTACTTCGAGAACGGGCAGGGATCCGGCGGCATGCCCGGCGGAGGAGCTTTCAACGACTTCGTAACCACCGTTCACACTGGTGGCGCCGCCGCTCTCGGCACCGTGCCGGTGAACGGATGGGTCTCGAACGGCCAAAGCGCCTGCGGTTATCCGCAGACATTGTTTCCAAACCAAATGGGCGGAAACGGCAACCCGGCCTTTACCACCTACGGCAATCCTAGTGAGCAGTGCGGCTGGGGCTTGTATCCCGACGGCGTCAACGGCTGCAACAGCAGCAGCGGCTGCGCCATCCTGGTCGACAACACAACCGCCGATCCCAATGCAGCAACCCAGGAAGCTGAAATCACCAGCATTCCCGCGCCTCCGCCCGACATCACGGCAACCTCAACTCCTGCACCCGGATCGTCGCCCTCAGTCATGACGCAGTGGGCAACCGGCACCTGGACCGGCGCCTGGGTCACAAGCCTCGTCAACACTGCGGGCATCGGTCCCGGAAGCAACAGCACCGGCGTTCAGGTTTGGGATCTCGACAACGAGCCCACCTGGTGGAGCGCCACGCAACACGACGTCCATCCCTATCCCTTTAACTATGACGAGGTCACCAATCACGGCATCGGCACGGCGCTGGCCATCAAGTCTGCCGACCCCAGCGCTCAGGTGAGCGGCCCGGTAATCGATTGGTGGTGGGGCTACTTCTACTCCATGCAGGACATATGGAACGGCTGGGACACGGGCCCCTGTTATGAGCCCTGGAGCAGCCCGGGCGACCGCGCCGCGCACGGTGGCGTTCCGATGATCGAGTACTACCTGCAGCAGTTCAACAAGTATTCGCAGCAGTACGGCATTCGCCTGCTCGACTACGTCGACATTCACGGCTATTTCGCCGCAAGCTACAACGGCAGCGGCGTGGGCCTTACCACCGCGGGCGACACGCAGGAGCAGCTGGCTCGCATGAACTCCACGCGCGTCTTCTGGGATCCCGCCTACACCGACCCGAACTATACGCAGCCTAACTACACCACCGACCCGAACTACACTTCCAGCTGCACGGTTCCGCTTCAGGCGCCCCAGTTGATCCCCATGCTGAGGACATGGGTCGCCAACGACTACCCCGGCACCAAGACCGCGATTGACGAGTACAACTTCGGCGGGTTGGAGTCGATCAACGGCGCCGTTACCCAGGCCGACATTCTGGGCATCTTCGGCCGCGAGGCACTCGACCTGGGAGCCTTTTGGCCCACCATGAACGACAACCAGCAGATACCCGGCAACTACGCCTTCGCCATGTATCGCAACTACGACGGCAAAGACTCGATGTTCGGCGACACTTATCTGTCTGCAACCAGCAGTGCCTCCGGAGCAGATGCCGAAGGCCAGCTCTCCGTTTACGGCGCGCAGCGCAGCACCGACAATGCCATCACCGTAATGGTCATCAACAAGACCTACGGTCCGCTCACCTCGACCCTGTCGCTTGCCAACTTCGATGCCGCTAACAACACAACGGCCCAGGTGTACCAGTACAGCAATGCCAACATCAACGCCATCGTGCCGCAAACAGCCGTAACCGTCACTCCGCCCGCAAGCGGCAGCACCAGCAGCACCATCAGCTACACATTCCCGGGCCAGTCGATTACGTTATTCGTGATTCCGAACTAACGCCGGGTCTGTTATTCGGCAGCCTCGTCGCCTTGGCGAACGAATGCAAGAAACGATCGGAGGCACTGACGTGAGACTCTTCTCTGGGCTGGTAACTCTTGGAACGGTTTCAGCGGCATGCATGTGGGTTGCAGCTTGCGGTGGAAGCAACGGCGGAGGAGGAGGTTTCACCGGACCGGCACCCTCCATCACCAGCTTCACGGCTAGTCCGAGCACGATCAACTTTGGACAAAGCGCGAGCCTCACGGGCGTGTTCTCGGGAGGTACAGGCGTCATCACTCCCGGCAATATCAGCGCAACCAGCGGCACCGCAGTGAGCGTAAGCCCCGCAGCCACAGGTTCCTATACACTCACTGTCACCGCTACTAATGGAACTCAAGTCAGCCAGACGGCAGCAGTTACTGTCAATCCGGCCCTCACCGTCACTCCCAATAGTGCCGTCATCGGAACCCAGCAGCAATTTACTGCGACCCCAGGTGGCTTCGGCACGACGAGCACCGCGGTCACCTGGTCGGTTTCGACCCCCTCGGGCAGCGGCCTCAGCGCCGGCGACATCAGCTTGTCCGGGCTCTACAATACGCCCTACCCGGCGCCTCCAACGGTCACCGTTACCGCAACGAGCACGGCTCTGCCTACGGTCAGAGGTAGTGTAACTGTCACTCTCTCAGCGCCGGCCACCACAACTGGCCCGGCGCTTGCGGTCGACGTGAATACGCCCAACACGCCCAGCGAGAATCCGCACACCATCAGTCCCTACGTTTACGGAATGAATGCCTATCTTCTGGACTCGGCCTCAGAAAAGATCGCAAACCCAGGCATTTTTCGCTGGGGTGGCGACGACACCTCGCGCTACAACTATCAGAACGGCTGGACCAACTCAGGCAGCGACTGGTATTTCGAGAATGGCGAAGGCGCAGCGTACATGTTCCCCAACGCCACGGGAGGCAGCATTCTGAGCAGCTCCAACCCGACAGCGGGCACGAATTTCACCTCGTTCTTCCCGGCCGCTGATGCCGCGGGCTCGACGGCGCTGGGGACGATGCCAGTGCAAGGCTGGGTGAGCAACGGAACCTATGCGTGCAGTTTTCCCAGCACGACGTTCCCGAATCAGGTGGGCCAGGAGGGCTTTTCTGGATTCATAAACTACCCCGCATTCATCAGCTACAACAACGAGCAATGCGGATACGGAGTGTACCCTGACGGAGATGACGGCTGCACAACTTCAGTCGGCTGCAACATCTTCGGCAACGATACGGTCGCGCAGGTGACAAGCATAGCGGCGCCGCCGCCCAGCATCGCCAATGCTCCCGCTCCCGGCTCGTCCATCGGCACGATGACCACTTGGGCGAATGGAACATGGCCGGGCGGCTGGGTGAATTCAATCGCGAGCGATCCGAGCTATGGCAACGGCGCGAGCGGCATGGGGGTGGCTGTCTGGGATCTCGACAACGAGCCCACGTGGTGGGATGGCGAGCACCGCGACGTGCATCCCGACCCCTTCACCTACGACGAGGTGACTAACAACGAAATTGGAACGGCGCTGGCAATCAAGACTGCCGACCCCACGGCGCTGGTCTCGGGGCCGGTGATCGACTACTGGTGGGCATACTTCTACTCGAAGAAAGACATTGAGTCAGGCTGGCAAACGGGAAATCCCTGCTTTGAACCGTGGAGCAATCCTTTAGACCGCGAGGCGCACAACGGCGTGCCCCTGATCGAGTACTACCTGCAGCAATTCAACAATTATTCGCAGCAGTACGGCATCCGCCTGCTCGATTACCTGGACGTTCACGGCTATTTCGCGCCTGACTATCCGCCGGGAAGCGGCGCCTCGACTGGCTTCAACCCTGCGGGCGACACCCAGGAGCAGGAGGTGCGTGCGAACGGGACGCGGGCCTTCTGGGATCCCACCTACACCGATCCCGATTACCCGCAACCGAACTACATCACCGACAAAAACTACACCACAAACTGCTCGCCGCCGCCACAGGCCCCCAATTTGATTCCCATGCTGCAGACCTGGGTAAACCGTGACTACCCGGGAACGCAAACGGCCATCGACGAGTACAACTTCGGCGGCCTGGAATCAATCAGCGGCGCCGTGGTCGAGGCGGACATTCTAGGCATCTTCGGGCGTCAGGGCCTGGGTATCGGTGCGCTGTGGCCGCTCGGAACTCCGACCAGCGTGATCGACTCAACGGCCCAGAACCCGGCCAACTACGCTTTCGCCATGTATCGCAACTACGACGGCAAAGATTCGATGTTCGGCGACACCTATCTATATGCAACCAGCACTGCATCTGGTGCAGATGCCGAAGGCCAGCTCGCCGTCTACGGCGCGCAGCGCAGCTCAGACAATGCCATCACCGTGGTGGTGATTAACAAGACCTACGGGGCGCTCACCTCGACGTTGTCGCTTGCCAACTTCAATGCCGCTAACAACACAACGGCCCAGGTGTACCAGTACAGCAATGCCAACATCAACGCAATCGTGCCGCAAACAGCCGTAACCGTCACTCCGCCCGCAGTTGGCAGCAACAGCAGCACCATCAGCTACACGTTCCCGGGCCAGTCGATCACACTGCTGGTGATTCCTCAGTAGCGCGCAACGTAAGCACAAAACGAGCGACCCGGGCGGCTGCCCGGGTCGCTCGTTTTTCACCCTCTGATCTGTCAGGCGCTATACGCCGACGCCGAACTCACCCGCGTGCTGCTCACCGGCGTTGGCGTAGAAGTCATACGGCGTGCGCCGCTTGAACTTCGACCGGCTTCTCAGCTCCGCGCCAAGAAAGATACCTAGCGCAGCCACCGCCATACCCACTGAAAACCATGTAATCACCCGCAGGGTATTTGAATCGTGCTTCTCCGTCGCGGGAGTCTCTTCGCAGTGTGTGATCGGCTCGGCTTCATTCGACATGGCGTGGTCTCCGGTTGCACCCATGATAGCGCAGAACATCCTTCCATGGCCCGCAGAGTGGGACTAGTGGATTACACAAAAGGGTTACTCAATGGTTTCAATTCGGGCCAGCCACGCCGATTTTGCCATTTCGGGAAGAAAACTTGATCGGATCGAATTCGACGCCAGCTTGCGCAACTCTTCCCGGTTGAAGCCCTGCACCTCTGCGGCCAGCCTGTACTCATTCGCCACATTCGAGCCGAAAAAGGCAGGATCGTCGGAGTTGAGCGAGACAAGCAGGCCCTGATCGAAGTATCGGCGCAGCGGATGGTGGGCAAACGACGCGCAAACGCCCGTCTTCACGTTCGAAGTCGGATTCAGCTCCATCCCGATCTGCCGCGCCTTCAACTCGTCCATCAGCGCCTGGTCGCGGATCGCCGAGAGCGCGTGCCCGATCCGCTCCGATCCAATTGACAACGCCTCCCATATCGCTTCAGGCCCCGTAGTCTCGCCCGCGTGGTTGGTCAGCCGCAGTCCCGCCTCGCGCGCTTCGGCATAGAATGCTCGAAACGGCTCCGACCCTGCGCTGCGCTCATCGCCACCCAGCCCGATACCGATAATCGACGGATATTGCCCGCGCATCTGGGCGGCCTTGCGGAAGACCCGTTCGGCCTCGGGCGCGGTAAAATGCCGCACCGCGTCGAAGATCCAGTAGAGCGAGAGTCCAAGCTCACGTGCCGCCCGCTCCCGGGCGCGCTCCAGGCCCGCAAAGATCGGCTCAAAGCACTCCGGATCGTGATTGCGCCACATGTAAATGACGCCCACCGAGATGTACACCTCGGCATGGATCACGCCCTGCGCGACAAGTTGCTGCATCATGCGCCAGGCAATCAGTTCGTAGTCTTCGGCTGTCTTCAACCTTCGAGTAACGGCCCTGAACGCCTCAATGAATTCAGTGAAATCTCTGAACTGGTAGATTGCGTCGGCTTCGGTCTGCGTCAGCGGAGTCTCGTCGTGCCGCGCGCTCAGCTCAACCAGCGTCGAGGGCAGAATGGTGCCCTCAAGATGCAGGTGAAGCTCGGCCTTCGGCAGCCGCCGGATGAAGTCCTCAACCTGTGTCACCACTCCAGTGTAAAGGGCTGGCTCGAACCCACATTCCGATCTCAATGCTGTCATCGAGCTCGCGCCTTATTTCATCCTTAATGCTGGGCGGCCAGCCACGCCTTTGACTGTTGCCTGAATATCTCAATCAGGTTGCCCTGCGCCAGGTTCATGTCCAAAATGTGCAGGCCCCATTCGCGGCGCACCTGTCCAGAAACCACCACTTCGCCGTGGATATCCCCCGTCCGCGCGTCGGCTTCGCTCCTGACCACCGTGACCGCGAGGTAGTTCAGTCCATTGCTCGTTGCGCACTCCGAAGTCAACATGCCCGGCAGGCTTACAAACGGGGTTGTCACCGGTTTTCCCGCCTTCAGCCACGCGCCCGGCTGCGCCACATTCATCCACTCCCGCACATGGGCAGAAAGATAGGCGTGCAGCGCTCCGTCGCCTCCGCCGAGCGACGCTGGATTGGTGCACGCAGCCACCATGTTGTCACCCGACGCTGCTCCAAACAGCCCTCCCGGAGCCGGTGGATAATCCGCCGGGAACGATTCGTAGGTGATGATGCAGCCCGTCTGCGACGCAGACCGGCACAGCGGCATGTGCTTAAAGCTGCCGCCTACGTCGGCGCCCTTTGGCACGGCCACCGTGCTTCCCACCAGCGCAGCCGCCACAATGCGTGACTCAAGCGGCTTGCCGTCAATCTCGCTCTGGATCAACTGCCGCAGCAGGTTGCCGCCCTGCGAGTGCCCGATCAGGATCACGCCCCGCCCGTGGTTATCGTGCTCCAGGTAGTAATGCCAGGCGTCCGCCACATCCCGGTAGGCCAGCGCCTGCGCCTGGGGAATCGGCCTGCCCCCCATCCTCGCCAGCAGCCCTAGCATGGTCACCTGCCGGTACATGGGCGCAAACTGCCTGCACACTGAACCGAAACGCGCAAACTGCGATCGCACCACGCCCTTCTCTTCGGGACCCTGCGCCATGTCGCTGCTGATTGCCGGTTCGAGCGACACCGTCGGATACACATAGAAGCAATCCACCGACGGATTGGCCGCGGCTGTCCACGCCTCCTCGCGCATCGTTCCATCCGCAGCAATCACCGTTGTCTTAAGATCTACTGCGCACGCATCCTGTCTTCCCGGCAGGCAAAGCCAGTTCTCCGGCTTGGAGTAATCATTAGGCGCGGGAGCGGGTGGGGCCGCAGCGTTGGCCGGTACAGCGGCCTGCACTGGGGCGGTTTGCGCCGGAGCAGCGGCCGGAAACGCTAAGGCGGAAAGCAGCAAGAGAAGGGGAAGGGACCTGCGCATCAATTCTTTGACCTCAGGTGGTTTTCCTCGGGAAAGTCCCACTTACCGGGGCAGCTCGCCAGGAGTCAAATCAATCTTCAGAGACTACGCGGGCCATCTCGTCAGGCGGGAATGCTCGTCGGACTTTACTCGTTCTCGATCGTCGTCGCGTGATTGTGCAGGAACGTGACAGTCCACTTCCTGCCCGCCTGGTCGTAGGTCACCGTCCGGTTGCCCTCGGCGCCGCCATCGGTCTGCATCTTCTGCCCGATTGCCATGCGCGTCTCGAGCTCGCTCATCCCCGCCTTCACCTGGTGCGCATCGATCGCCGCCCACACATCCTTTGGCCAGTTGTCGTAGATGATGTGCGGATTGTCGTAGTAGAACAGCGTGTCGCAGTAGTACGCCTCCGTACTTCCCTGGATCACCCCGATCGGCGTTGCATCCAGGTCTGTGCTGCCCGGCAGAGAAAACACCGCAAACACCTGCCTGCCGCCATGATCGATCCCATCATCCTCCTGCGCCGGCGGCACCACCTTGATCGCTTTCTTGATGTCGAGCCTCTGCGCCGAAGGAATTAATCCTAACTTCTTTGCAAACACCACGCGCCCGCCCTCATAGGGATAATAGGGCATCGTGTAGCCGTTCTTCATCCAAACGCTCGTGCCCTGCAACTTCACCGCATCGTCGAACGACGTCATGAACATCAGTCGCACGATGGCCACGTCGTCGAGAGTGCGGCCCTGCTCGGGATTGTTCTGCGTCTGCACGCCGGGGGTGCGCCGGTGTTCCCATACAACAAGCAAATAAATGCCGCCGATCGCGAGTGAAATAAGTGTAGTGACAAGTATGAATTTCCAGGTTTTCATACCGGGATCCTCCGCTCTCGCTGCGAATTTTACTTCAAATGCGCGAACTCTGAGCGGTGACGGCTGTAAAGGAAATAGATCAACAGGCCGGCGACGAGCCACGCAAAGAAGGCCATCCAGGTCAGGATCTCAAGACCCATCATGAGTATGATGCAGAAAAAGATGCTGAGCACCGGAAACACCGGCCCAAACGGTGTGCGGAAACCCCGGTGCCGGTCCGGCTCGCGGTAGCGCAGAATGATGACCGCGATCGAAACCAGAACGAAGGCAAACAGGGTGCCGATATTCGAGAGATTCGAGACGGTTCCAATATCCAGCAGGCCCGCCGGTATGCCGACCACGAATCCCGCAACCCAGGTGGCAAAGGCCGGGGTCCGAAACTGGGTGTGGATGCGGCTGAAGATCGAGGGCAGCAATCCGTCGCGCGACATGGCGAACCAGATGCGCGCCTGGCCGAGCTGGAATACCAGGATCGATGAAATCATGCCCATCAGCGCGCCCACTAAAACGAAGAGGCGCACCCAGTGAAGCTCGGTGCTGGCATGAACAATCGAGAGCTTCTTGAGCGCGTTCACCACCGGGGCCGCGTCGCCCATTACCGACTGCCAGGGCACAATACCGCTGAGCACGATCGCGACGCCGCCGTAAAGTATCGTGCAGGCCAGCAGCGTGGCCAGAATGCCGATGGGCATATCGCGCTGCGGATTGCGGCACTCTTCCGCGGCTGTCGAAACCGAATCGAATCCAATATAGGTGAAGAAGATGATCGACCCGCCGGTGAGAACGCCCGACCAGCCGTTGGGCATAAAGGGATGCCAGTAGTGCGGCTTTACAAAACTGGCCGCGGCAAAGATGAACACCAGGATGGCTGCCATCTTCACCAGCACCAGCACATTGTTGGTGCGCGCCGACTCGCGAATGCCGCGCACCAGGATCACGGTGAGCAACATCACAATGAGGAATGCGGGAATATTGAAGCCGAAGTGCCAGCCGGGATCGTAGAGATTGTTGCCCGCGAAGTCCTGCAGCCCGGTAGGCAGATATGCGGGCGAAATCCACATCAGCGGCAGATGGATGTTGAACCAGTCCAGCAGGTCGACAATATGAGCCGCGAATCCGACGCTTACGCTCATGTTGCTGAAGGCATACTCGAGAATCAGGTCCCAGCCGATGATCCAGGCCACCAGCTCACCCATGGTTGCATAGGTGTAGGTGTACGCCGATCCGGCAATGGGGATCATCGATGAGATTTCGGCGTAGCAAAGCCCGGTAAAAGCGCAGACGAAGGCCACCAGCACCAGCGAAAGCGCCAGTGCCGGTCCCGCGCCGGGGCGGCCGGCCAGTGCGGTGTGAAGGATGAGGTAGTGGAGGAGCGGCGTGTTTTCGAGCGAGGGGTGGTCGAATTTCTGGCCGGCCATCGCCGTGCCGATCACCGTGAAGATACCCGATCCGATCACCGCGCCAATGCCCAGCGCAGTCAACGACCACGGCCCGAGGCTCTTTTTAAGCGCGTGCTCCGGCTCCTCCGAGTCGCTGATGAGCTTGTCGATCGACTTGCAGGCAAGCAATTGGCGAAGCAGTGGGATTCTCCTCATCCCGCATTCGAGAACCACGTGCCGCTGCGGGCGTTTCTTCAAAAGAATACAGGAGAGATTTGGGAAGCGGCTTTTAGCTTTCAGCCTTCAGCTCTCAGCCTTCTACGCTCAGGTGCAAAGAGCCGATCCCCCGCACAATGGAGCTGAAAGCTGAGAGCTAATAGCTGATACCTGTTTTTATTACCGCTTCGACTGGCCGCGCGCCATCTTCTTCACTTTTCTCTTGGTCGAGCCGCGCGGGGTCGTCCGCTTGGCCTTCGGCGCAGCTTTTTTCCGCGCCGTGCGCTTCAGCTTCTTGCGTTCCAGTTTGTCTTCGATCTTGGTGGTATCTGCCACGTATAACCTCTTTCAATCCTGTGTTTTCTGTCGTTCCCGCCCAATGCGGTTCACGATTTCAAGAATATCAGGGAATTAACGTCTAGTGAAAGCCGCAAGTCCCAAACAGGTTGGTGCCTGTGCCCATCGTTGGCTTTAGCCTCGCCTGGACTGACGCCTATCACTCCATGGACGGCCCTGCGCGTGTAAACTCATCTCCGCCCGCGCCTATGAGCGAGTGCGTTGAGAGGTACAGTTTGAGCAACATCCCAAATCCGTCATCCGGCCGCGTCCTGGTCATCAACCCCGGAACCACATCCACAAAAATCGGCGTCTTCACGCGCGACGGCGAGGGGTTCTCGCAGACCATCCGCCACGGCGACGAGGAGATCGCCCGTTTTCGCGGCCAGCCCATGCTGGCGCGCCTGGACTACCGCGCCGAACTCATCGAGCAAGCGCTTGAAGCAGCAGGATACGGACCAAAGAGTAAAAGCACGGAGCACTGGGAGGGGGTGGTGGGAAGAGGCGGCCTTTTGCCGCCCATGGAGTGCGGTACCTATCTCGTCGACGACGTCATGGTCGAGGCGCTTCGCCAGGCGCCCCTCGGCGAGCACGCTTCGAACCTCGGCGCAGTTTTGGCCCTCCGCTTTGCCCGCGCAGCCGGGGTGAACGCCTATATCGTCGACCCCGTCACCGTGGACGAGTGGCAGCCCTGCGCGCGCATCACCGGCTCCCCGCTCGTCAAACGCACCAGCGTCGGCCATGCGCTCAACACCAAGGCGGTGGCCCGCCGCTTCGCCCGCGAGCAGGGCCGGGCCTATGCCGATCTGCACCTCATCGTTGTCCACATGGGCAGCGGCATCACCGTCTCAGCCCATCGCGGCGGCCGCGCCATCGACAGCAACTCCATCGAGGAAGGTCCCTTCGGCCCCGACCGCACCGGCTCCCTTCCAGTCCGCGCGCTCATCAAGCTCTGCTTCAGCGGCCGCTTCACCCAGGCCGAACTCGACCGCCACGTCTTTGGCGATGGCGGCCTCTTCGCTTACCTCGGCACCCGCAGTTTGCTTGAAGTGGAGCAGCGCATCGACGCGGGCGAAGAACTTCCGGCCCAGATCCTCGACGCCATGATCTACCAGATCGCCAAGGAAACCGGCGCCATGGCGACCGTCCTCGCCGGCAACGTCGACGCCATCATTCTGACCGGCGGCATGGCGCACTCTGAGCGCGTCGTCAACCGGCTCAGCAATCGGATCCGCTGGATCGCGCCCATCTCCGTCTATCCCGGCGAAGACGAGCTGCAGGCGCTCGCCGAGGGAGTCTTTCGCGTGCTCGACCGCGAGGAAGAGGCGAAGCGGATGAAGGCTGAAGAGTAAGATTCCCTCGATTGGGGTTCACCGATGACACTGACCACGGCCACCCACATCGCGAATCTCGCTTCGTGGCCTCTCATTTTGTGGCTGATGCTGAACAAATCAGGAATAAGCAGGCCGGCCAAGGAGCTGAGTGATGGTCGCATCGAATTTACTCCTGCCTCTTACGACCTCTGGCTGTGGCTTCTCGCGGTGATTCCTCTGGCTTCAACCGCGTTGACGACCTTGAGGCATAGAGTCAACACGCCGCTCGATCTCGTTAATTCCGGGGTCATTGTTTTTCTTGCGCTTTCTCATCTCTTTATGTTCCCTGGAACTATCGTGGCTTCGCGCGAAGGCCTAGAGCAGGTTTACTGGCTCTGGAAGAATCGCCATATTCGCTGGGGAGAGATCGAGGAGATAGAGTTGGACAAAAAGGCCTCGCGTCTCACCATCAAAGGTGGTGATGGGACGCGCATCATATACTCCCCGCGCTTGGCCGGCTTCCCCCGTTTATTGCGCGAGATCAGGCAATACTGCGCCGGCAGTCTTCCGCCCGAGTTTCCCAGCGAAGTGATCGGAGCGGCCACAATCGACCCCAGACAGGAGCGATGAGAATGCCTGTGTTCACGCTCCCAGCCAAGCAATGACCTCTCAAATCTTTCTCAGGTTGGCAAACCTCTCCATCAGCTTCTTCAACCCGTACCGCTCAAACACCACGGTCAGCTTCGCATCTTCGCCGGCGCCCTCGCTCATCATCACCATTCCGTCGCCGTACTTGGCGTGACGCACGCGGTCGCCCTGCTTCAACCCCGTCGCTCCGCTCGGAGCCGCAATCTCCATCGCCGGCCGCGGCATCGCTCCCGGCTTTCCAATTCCGGACTTCCCGCCAAAAAACTTGGCAATGTTATCAATCGAGTGCGCTTCCGCGCCTTCACTTTTTGGAGCAGATTCCTGCGCCGGCTGGCTTTTTTTCGCGCCCGTCATCCATGAGGCCACAAACGGCTTTGACGGATCCCTCCGCGCCGCAGCGCTTCGCGATCGCGCCACCGGGTTCACTTCCTGGCTCTCATCCTCGTAGTTGTAGTGCCGGCTGTCGCCATCGCGCGTCGAGTCTCTCGCGCCGCCGCGCCCGAATACCCGCCGGCTCCCATATCCGTATGCCGGAGTGGACCACGCAGGGCTCCGCCCGCCCAGATTCTCAATCAGAGCCGGCGGCACCTCTTCAAGGAACCGCGATGAAATGCTCATCTCCGGCGCGTCGTTCCCATAGCGCCGCCGGTAGTGTGCCCGCGTCAGGATCAGCGTGTTCATCGCCCGCGTCATGCCCACGTAGCAAAGCCGCCGCTCCTCTTCCAGTTCCTCGGGACTGTTCAAGGTCCTCGAGTGCGGAAACAACCCCTCCTCGAGCCCCGCCAGAAACACAAGCGGAAACTCCAGTCCCTTGGCCGCATGCAGCGTCATCAGCGTCACGCGCGCATCGGGATCGAACTGGTCGGTATCAGAAGCCAGCGCCGCGTGATCGAGAAAATCGGCCAGCGTCTCGCCGCGCACCTCGGCATCGTGCGCCGCATTCGCCAGTTCCTTCAGGTTCTCAATCCGGCTGAACGCCTCCGGCGAACCCTCCGTCTCCAGCGCCTTGATGTACCCCGTGCGATCGATGATGAACCGGATCAGCTCGGGCAGCGTTGCCGCATCGCCCGGATGCCGGAATCCTTCTGTCTTCCCGGCCTTGTCTCCGCCCCCGCTCTCTCTCTCCGCCTCAGAGCCTGCAGGCGGCTTTGCCGCATCAGCGCGCTCCGGCAACTTGAGGAACGGCACAGCCTGCTTCTGCTCGAACGGCGAAAAATGTGCAGGCGAAAAATGCGTGGGATCGAGCAACGCCATCTGCCCGTTCGCTTTCTCTCCAAATTCGAAATCGGCGCCCTCAACCAGGGCATCAATCGGCTTGTCCCCATCTGCTCCCGGCGACTCAGCTCCAAACGAAAAATCCGTGTCGCCCTCAACGGCCTGGGCAGCCGCAACATCCGCCGAAAGCCTGCCCGCAAAGTCCGGGTCCATCATGCCTTGAGCATCGACAACGATCTGCCGGAACGAGTCCAGCGCCGCAAGCGCCCGCGGCGGAATCAGCCGGTTCTGGATCGCGGCCCCGATCGCATCCCACGTCGACTTTCCCGTCTCCAGCGCCAGCCTCTCCACCGTCTCCAGCGTCGTTTTGCCAATCCCCCGCGCCGGCGTGTTGACCACTCGCGCCAGCGCCATCGAGTCATGCGGATTCCGCACCAGCCTCAGGTACGCAAGCAGATCCTTGATCTCGGCACGCTCGTAAAAGCTGAAGCCGCCCACCATGGTGTAGCCGATGTTGTACCGCCGCAGCGCCTCTTCCACCAGCCGCGACTGCGAATTGGTTCGATAGAGCACCGCGCAATGCGCTGCTCCGCGGTCCTGAGCTTCTTCGGAGTCCTGTGCCCGTATGAACGCCTGAATCTTGTCAGCGATGAACAGCGCCTCGTTTTCCCCATCCGGCGCCTCGTAGTAGCCGATCAGCGAGCCACCCTGCCGCTCGGTCCACAACTTTTTCCCCTTGCGCCTGATGTTGTTCGCCACCACCGCGCCCGCCGCCTCAAGAATCACCTGCGTCGACCGGTAATTCTGTTCCAGGCGAATGATGTTCGCATTGGGAAAGTCCTGCTCGAATTCGAGAATGTTGCGAATATCCGCGCCGCGCCACGAGTAGATGCTCTGGTCTTCATCGCCCACCGCGCACACGTTCTTCTGTTCGCCGGCCAGCAGCTTCATCAGCTCGTATTGGGGCCGGTTGGTGTCCTGGTACTCATCCACCAGCAGATAGCGGTAGCGCCGCTGGTAGCGCTCGCGCGCCTCGCGCGAGGCCTTCAGCAGCCGCACCGCTTCCAGCAGCAGATCGTCGAAGTCCATCGCGTTGTTCTTCGCGAGTTCCGCCTGGTACTGCTTGTAGATCTGCGCGATTCGCTCGCCGTTCGCATCTTTCGAACCGAGAAAGTACTCCTGCGGATCGACCATGTGGTTCTTGGCCCATGAGATCCGCCCCAGCACTGTTCGCGGCGTCAGTTGCTTGGTGTCGAGCCCCATCCGCTTCATGACCTGCTTCACGATGCCCTGCTGATCGTTCTCGTCGAAGATCGCAAAACTCCGCGTCAACCCCTTATCGCCAATCTTCAGCGCTTCAATATCGCGCCGCAAAATCCGCACGCACAGCGAGTGGAAAGTTGCAATCAGCGGCTTGGCCAGCGAGCCGTGCCCCAGCAGCCGGTCAACGCGTTCGCTCATCTCGCTGGCGGCCTTGTTGGTAAAGGTCACCGCCAGAATCGCGTCCGGCGACACGCCCTTCTCTTCGATCAGCCACGCAATCCGGCTGGTAATCACGCGCGTCTTGCCGGACCCCGCGCCGGCCAGGATCAGCAGCGGTCCCTCCGTGGCCTCAACCGCGGCGCGCTGCTCGGGATTCAGATTGGAGAGGATTGTTCGCAAGGCGACGGTCCGGATCCGAAGGGTCCTTCTTTAAGTTTACCCGTGTCACCACGCGCGTGCAGACGCGGTGAAGTGAGCCGCGGATCGGCTTCATATTCTCAACCCCAGCGCCGCATATATCAGATCTGCCACAAATTCGGCTGCGGCGTTCAGCACTCATGGCCAATGCCTTGGCGCGGCTTGAGAATGCGGAATAATAAATATGTGATCACATGTCCGAATCCGTCCTCGCCCGCGCTCGCTGGGCTCACAATCCGGCGGATTCCGTGAGCGACTCTGTCGCGCCTGCGATCGCCGAGCCGGCCCACTGGACGCCGAAGTCAAACCCGTGGGCTATCGCTGCCTCGGTCATGACCGCCACCTTTATGGTGGTACTCGATTCCTCCGTCGCCAACGTCGCGCTTCCCCACATTGCCGGCAATCTCTCGGCATCCACCGACGAAGCCACTTGGGTCCTCACCAGCTACCTCGTCTCCAACGCCATCATGCTGCCGGCCACCAACTGGATCACCCGCCGCATGGGCCGCAAGCGCCTTCTCATGCTCTCCATCCTGCTATTCACCGGCGCGTCGATGCTCTGCGGTGCAGCCATAAGCATGCCCATGCTGATCCTTGCCCGCATCCTGCAGGGCGCCGGCGGCGGAGGCATGCAACCGCTCGCGCAATCGATTCTTCTTGAAAGCTTTCCCCGCGACCAGCAGGCCAAGGCTATGGCCGTCTACGGCACCGGCATCGTGGTCGCCCCGGTCATCGGCCCCACCCTTGGCGGCTGGATCACCGACAGCTACTCCTGGCGCTGGATCTTTTACATCAACCTTCCTGTCGGCATTCTCGCCCTCGTTCTCGCCGCCACATTCATTGAGGATCCGCCTTACGTCCGCGCTAAAGTCCGCGAGTCCATTGATGCGCTCGGCTTCGCTCTCCTGGCCCTCTGGCTCGGCACGCTGCAGCTTGTCCTCGACAAAGGCCAGGAGTCCGACTGGTTTGGCGCCACATGGATCTGTTTCACCGCTGCCCTCTCAGTCGCGGCGTTCCTCGCCTTCGTGGCCCGCGAGCTGCATTGCCGCCAGCCCATCGTGCAACTCCGCATCCTGCTCGATCGCAACTTTGCCACCGGCACCATCATCACCGGCCTTTATGGCTTTGTCTTCAACAGCACAACAGCTCTGCTACCGCTGTTCCTGCAAACGCTGCTCGGTTACCCGGCTCTCGATAGCGGCCTCGCCGTCAGCCCGCGCGGTCTCGGCTCCATGCTTTCCATGCTGCTTGCCGGCGTGCTCGCCAACCGCATCCAGCCGCGCTACATGCTCACCTTCGGCTTTCTCGTGCTCGGCGTTTCCACTTTCATGCTCGGCCACGTGAATCTCGAAATCTCAATGCTCACCGTCGCCCTGCCCAACTTCTTCAATGGATTTGCTGGCGGCTTCATCTTTGTGCCGCTAACTACCATGGCCATGGGCCGGCTGCCAAAGAACGAAATCGGCAATGCAGCCGGCATCTACAACCTGATGCGCAACATCGGCGGCAGCATCGGTATCGCCACGGCGACCACCCTCCTCGTCCGCCGTTCGCAAGTCCACCAGAACTTTCTCGCCGCCGACTTCTCCGCTTCTGACGCAGGCCGCAGCATCGTCCGCGGCCTCCAGGCCAGCCTCTACACCTCGGGCGCATCCTCCTGGGACGCCCATCAAAAAGCACTCGGCGCAATCTACCGCCTCGTCCAACAGCAGGCTTCGCTTCTCGCTTATGTCGATAACTTCCGCATCCTCGGCTTCCTCTCCTTTGTCTGCATTCCTTTCGTTTTTCTCTTCCGCACCCCAAAAAGGTCACACTAACTCCGCCGCAATCTACTGGCGTTATTCTTTAATCGCATGGGTCAATTTCAATCTCCGGCTCAATCACCTCTTCGCCGTATAGCTGTTTATTGCGGATCAACCGGCGGTAGCAACCCCGCATATCTCGCTGAAGCTCGGGCTCTGGGCCACGCAATCGCCGCCGCCGGCATGGGCCTCGTCTACGGCGGCGCTTCCGTGGGACTCATGGGCACGGTCGCCAACGCTGCCCTCGAGGCAGGTACTGAGGTCATCGGCGTCCTGCCCAATGTTCTCTCCGGCCGCGAGATCGCCCATCAACGGCTCACCATCCTGGAAGTCGTCCCCACCATGCACGAGCGCAAAATGCGCATGCACGCCCTCGCCGACGCATTCATTGCGCTCCCCGGCGGCTACGGAACGCTCGACGAGATGATTGAGGCCGTCACCTGGGCGCAGCTCGCCATTCACGCCAAGCCGTGCATCCTTATCAATACCCTCGGCTATTGGAATGGACTCCTCGACTTCCTCGACACCGCTGTCAACGCCGGCTTCCTCAAGCCCGCGAACCGCGCGCTCCTGCGCGTCGCTGCAGATTCAGACGAGGCCATCGCCCTCGTTGCCGCGCAACACACCTGAGGCGCCGGCGGCGTTATCATGCCCTTATGTCCACCAAGCTTAGATTCGGAGTTCTAAGCACTGCAGCCATCGGGCTCAGAAAAGTGATCCCTGCCATGCAACAGGGCCGGCTTACCACCATTACAGCCATCGCTTCACGCGACCTCGCCAGGGCGCGCGAAGCCGCATCCGCACTGGGGATTCCTAAGGCCTACGGCTCGTATGAGGAACTGCTGGCCGATCCTGAAATCGACGCCATTTACAACCCACTGCCCAATCAGTTGCACGTTCCCTGGAGCATCAAGGCTGCCGAAGCGGGCAAACACGTTCTGTGCGAAAAGCCGATCAGCCTGACCGTCGCAGAGGCTCGGTCGTTGATTGAGGCGCGCGATCGCACCGGCGTCAAGATCGCCGAGGCATTCATGATTCGCAGCTTTCACCAGTGGCTGCGCCTGCGTGAACTGCTCGACGAACATCGCATCGGCGATCTTCGCTCGGTCACTGGATTCTTCAGTTACTTCAACACTGACCCGGCCAATATCCGCAACCGCGTCGAAACCGGCGGGGGCGGCATTTACGACATCGGCTGCTATCTCATCCAATCTTCGCGATTCGCGTTCGGTCAGGAGCCGGTTCGCGTAGTCTCCGCTCTCGATCGTGACCCCCAGATGGACACCGATCGACTCGCCTCCGCAATTCTCGAATTTCCCGCCGGCCACGCCATCTTTACCTGCAGCACGCAGCTCATTCCTTATCAGCGCATCCATTTTCTGGGAACGAGCGGGCGAATCGAGATTGAAATCCCGTTCAATGCGCCGAATGACCGTCCGACGCGCCTCTTCATCGACGCAACGGGCGATCTTACCGGATCCGGAATTTCCACTGAGGTTTTTCCTGCAGGCGATCAATACACCTATCAGGGAGATGCTTTTGCGAACGCCGTTCTCCACGGCGCCCGAGTGCCAGTTACCCTCGAGGACTCTCTCGGCAATATGGCAGCGATTGAGGCCATCTTCAGGTCAGCCAGTTCGAGTAAGTGGGAGGTACCCGAGCGGTGAGCCTCGCTACGGGCCTCGGTAATCGCCCGGGCAAAAAGTTCGATAGTTCTTCGCGAGTCAAATACCGGGCATTGGTAACCGAGGAATTACCGGTAATCCCTGTTTGCTGATTTCATCTAAGTTACTGAGTTACTTGGCGCCTGCGGCAGCTCTCCGCTTCGCGTCCCAGCGCCGCTTTTGAGCCTCGGCAATCCTTTTGCGGCCGTCAGGTGTCAGATTCCTTTTCTTGCGTTTCTTTGCCGGGTTGCTTGTTAAGGCCTTCACAACAGCCGCCGCTTTACTGGGTCTTCCTCTCTTCCTGCCTCCGCCCAATCCGGCTGCCAGCAACGTGCGCGCTCTCCGCAACGCCGAGATTTCACGGTCAATCGATGCAAGAATCTCCGCTATTCCCATGCTTAATCTCCTGGGGTTTCAAAGGTTTGTCATTTTCAATTAAGTCAATGCACGCAGAAATCCGGCTTCTGCTTCGCACTAACATAACCTTATCCATCTCGATTAAGCAATTGAATTGTACGAGTAAGGAATTCATGAAGACGGATTCCATTTATCCCTAATCACTGCTGTCCGGGGAAAGTTGGGTGAGGTTGGGGGAAGCGGTTTAGTGCCGTTAGGATACGCGGCGGTGTCAGCCGGAACGATTTGAACTCCAAACCGCGTCTTACCGCCGATCCGGATGGTTGGGGTCGGTGAACTCAAGCAACTCAATGGGTGCGCCGTTTTCGACGATGAACGCGACGAGCACGCCGTCGGATGGGCTGTTCGGCGCAATCAGAATTTCCCGGCCTACCAGCTCGGACGCTAGGTCACTCACCTCAAAAGCAACATGCGGCACTTGCCTGACCAACTCGGGAATAGGTGCGTCCGCTTCGAACCGCATCCATTCCACGCCATACTCGCTGTTTTCGTGTCCGACAATAAAGATCTTTAGATGCTCGATGTGGCGCTCTCCCGGCCTCGGTTGGCTGGTAGGAATTCCAATGTGGTGATATCGGCGCATTTTCTAGCCTCCGTTCCGGAATAGCACGAATTCTACGGGATCATACTGCGTAGATGGAAAAGGAAACGCGACTGTTTTTGGGGTAACAGGCTAAACGGTAACAATGCGGTATGAACTCCAGCCGCACCGTGTTTGCCCAATTGATCGAGCATCTACGCCACAAGGAGTTTCACAAATGCGTGGCCCGCTATCGTGGAAACCGTTACGCAATGCGCCTTCGCGCTAGTAACTTTTAGTTAACTCATGAGTAGATACCGGATCGGAACAACCTTCTTCTTTAAGCCGCGCACTCTCTCAGGTCCCGGCAGAACGCATCGATGCGCTCGGGATCGCTGTCCCATGCAAACATGAATCGCGCCGCGCCGCCGATGAAAGTGTAAAAGTTCCATCCCAATCCGCGCAGGCGCTCCAGTACTTCCGGCTCCGCTTGAATAAACACCGCATTCGCTTCCACCGGCTGCGCCAGCTTCACGCCTCGAATTCCCTCAATTTGCGCCGCAAACCTTTGCGCACACTCATTCGCATGTCGCGCGTTCTTCAGCCACGCTCCGCTCTCCAGCATTCCCACCCACGGCGCCGACAGAAACCGCATCTTCGACGCCAGTTGTCCCGCCTGCTTGCACCGGTAGTCGAAATCCGCCGCCAGTCCGCGATCGAAGAACAGTACGGCCTCGCCAACCGCCATTCCATTCTTGGTGCCGCCAAAGCACAGCACGTCGACGCCGCTCCGCCACGTCATGTCGGCAGGTGAACAGCCCAGGCTGGCGCACGCATTCGCAAACCGCGCGCCGTCCATATGCAGCAACAACCCATGCCGTTTGCAGATCGCTGAAATCGCCCGCAGTTCTTCAATCGTGTACACGCGCCCGGTCTCTGTCGGCTGCGTAACCGTCACCGCTCTCGGCTTTGGATAGTGGATGTCCTTCCGCTTGGTTGCCAGCTCGTGAATCGCGTCCGGCGTCAACTTCCCGTCAACGCTCGCGGACACCAGCAGCTTCGATCCGTTTGAGAAAAACTCCGGCGCGCCGCATTCATCCGTCTCAACATGCGATTGATCGCAGCAAATTACGCTGTGGTACGACTGGCACAGCGACGCAAGAGCCAGCGAATTTGCCGCCGTGCCGTTAAAGACGAAGTAAACCTCGCAATCGGTCTCAAATAGTTTGCGAAACGCATCCGCCGCCTTCCCGGTCCACGGATCGTCTCCATATGAAGTCGCATGCCCGCGGTTGGCGGCCTCCGTCGCCTTCCACGCCTCGGGGCAGATTCCCGCATAATTGTCGCTTGCAAACTGCTGCTTCAGCTCTTGCACGTCGATTCCTGTCATGCATCGATTATTTCATCCGCTTGAGCGCGAGTTTCGCGGCATGATACCCGCACATTCCGTGCACGCCTCCGCCGGGAGGCGTTGACGCCGAACAAAGATAGATATCCCTGGCGCTGGTTGCATATGCGTGCAGCGTGGGCCGGAAAAGGATCTGCCGCAGCATCGTCGCCCCGCCCGCAATGTCTCCTCCCGCTAGGTTGGCATCCATTCTTTCCATCGTCGCGGGCGAAGAAACATGCCGCGCCAGCACGCAGTCGCGGAATCCGGGCGCAAACCGTTCGATCTGCGACTCGATCCTCTCTGTCATATTTGCGCGCGATCCGTTCGGCACATGGCAATAGGCCCACAACACGTGCTTGCCCTCAGGCGCGCGCGACGGGTCGAACAGCGTTGGCTGCGACACCAGTACAAACGGACGCTCCGCTTCGCGTCCCTCCGCCACAGCCTTCTCAGCCTCCGCGATATCTCGAAAACTGCCGCCCACATGAACCGTAATCGCGCGTCTGCACTCAGCCGCTTTCCACGGCACCGGCTCTCGCAACGCGTAATCCACCTTAAATACGCCCGGCGCGCGCTCAAATCGCGTGAACGCATTCCGGAACTTACTGCTCATCCGCCCTCGCACAATCGTCGCCATTTGCCTCGGATCGGTATCGAACAATTTCAGCTCATACTCTCTGTCCAACTCACGGAACATCTCTTCGTCGACGCGCAGCGATGTGTGCACCTTCCCGCCCCGAGACTCCAGCAATCCAATCATCGCCGCAGCAATCCGCTTCGCCCCGCCTCGCGGGATCGGCCAGCCCGGACCATGAATCGACGCGCCAAACATCGCGCCGATCGTTCCGCTCAGCGGCCGGTCGAAACTGAGGAACGAGTGCCCCGCCAGCCCTGCAAACACGGCACGTGTCCGCTCGCTCCTGAAATAACTCGCAGCCAGCGTCTCGGCCGGCTGCAGCACGGTCAGGCCAAACTTCGCCATCAGAAATGGGTGCCGCGGAATGCGCAGTAACGGACCGAGTGCGTCCGCTGCGAAATCGTTCCATCGTTCCGCAACTGGTCCCACCAACTGCCGGTATGCTTTACCGTCCGCGCCGAGCGCCCGCTCCGTCGCGCTCAAATCGCGTTCCAGCACCACAGCTGTCCCGTCATCCAGCGGATGTGCAAGCGGTGCATCGCCTTGGATCCATTCAAGCCCGTAATTCGCAAGCGGCAACGTCGCAAGAAACGGCGATCCTGCGGCCAGCGGATGCACCGCCGATCCAAAATCGTGCACAAACCCGGGTAATGTGAGCGGCAGACTCCGGACCGCTCCCCCCGGCTCCGCCTGCGCCTCGAACACGTCCACTTCAAGGCCGGCCTGCGCCAGCACAATGGCCGCAGCCAGACCGTTGGGGCCCGATCCAATCACGCATGCGCGGCTCATCCTTACCTCTCAGTCGTGAGGCGGTAACTCGGCGGGCCACTCAACCACCCCATAGTCCCCGTCCTCAGTCAGCGTCAGTTCCGGAGCGTAGAGGCCGATGTACTCGCGGCGCCACCAGTTGCCGGTCCGCCGTTTTTCGTCCATCGTCGTAAACCAGTATTGCCACAGCACCGCTCTCACATATCGAGGCGGCGCATTCGGGAACGGATTGTGCTTGAACAATGAAAGGACCGCAGGGCTGCTTGCCAGCAGTCGTTCCTCGGTCGCCGGAACAAGCCCGTTCTGTTGCCAGTCTCCCAGCGATGAAAACCATAGATTCCACTCGAATCGCGGCTGATATGGCGCGTAAATCCCCGGAGCCTCGTTCAACGCCTGCGGCTTGAAGCGGAAAGGATACGCCGTCCAATTTGTTCCGCCGTTCGAACCTTGAAACTCGATCTCGTATCGCCCGCGCGTCATTACCGCAAACAGGCCGTACTGATTCGCGATTCTGAATGGATCCAGTGCCCTGATCGGCGCAACCGGTAGGTACTCACCGCGCAGTGGAATACCGATCATCTCAATCGTTGTGTCAAACGCGATCCAGGTCAACATTACCGTAGTCACAGCGAGACCGGCCGCTCTCCACCCGATTCTCGCCAATCGCCACGCTCCCGTCTCCTCAGTCGACTTGCGCGCTCTCGCAGCCAGCGCATCGTTTGTCTCTTTTTCGCTCGGCTCCACAGCTCCGCGCACGCTGAGGATTGAGAGCGACGGCTCCTCCGGCGGTTGCGCTTCGACCGTCGGTTCAGGCTCCAGCGGCCTCCACCGCGCCGGAACAAAGCGCAGCAGAAACCGATCGTCGAGCAGAAGGAATCCCAGCGAAAGCACCAGGTAATTGAGGAACGTGTAATTGGCCGTCAGAATCACACCCAGTTCCCACGGCGTCACGATAAGAAAACAGATCAGCCGCACCCGCCGCGGGAAGAACATCATGAACACCAGCGCCAGCTCCATAGCCAGCGTGGCGCCCACCGTTGCCGCGTGGAACCAGTGCGGCAGGTGCTCCACATACCATCCAATCCAGGTTGGCAGCGGGCCGTTCTGGTAGTACTCGTCCATTGCGGTGAAGTTGCGCCATTCCACATCGCCGCTCAGCAGCTTCACCATGCCCGACTCAAAGTAGATCCGGAACCACTCCCACTGCAGAAGGAAGAGACTCATGCGAGGCGGCGGCTGGTCAGCGCCCCACCCCGGCAGAATTCCGCCCGGCGCAAAAAACAGCGCCAGAAACCCCGCCTCCAGCAGCATGCCGTCCGACTGGTACATCGAGAAAACTTCAGTCGCGGTGACAAACGAGAGAAAACAGACAAAGCAGATGAAAAAGCTCAGCCTGGGCCACACATTCACGAGCGCGACGATCGACGCGATCAGCCCGATCCAGGTCACGGCCAACAGCATCGTCGTGCTCGACGATGCCCAGTAAAGCGTCGGCGCAAACCAGTAGCGCAGCGGGCCCAGAGATTCAGCAACCGCCCGCAGATAATGGCTCGCCGGCATCACGCCCTGGGGCCCGATCAGCCCGTTGATCTGAAAGATCAGCGAAAGAAATGCTGAGAAGTAGATGAGCGCCAGCGCGCGCAGAAAAATCCATCGCGGAACAAGCCGGCCCTTGGGGCCGTGGCGCGCGTCAAAAACCCGGCGAAATATGTCCCCTGGTCTTCGCCCCAACATATTCCGATCAGAATAGCCCGTCTCATCCCCGCTGTCTTGCGCTTTCTGCGGGCGCCCTCCTCAGTTATCCTTTCGTTGTTGCTCGACATGCGCCCGGCGCGGCCTGTCGCCGCGCCGAACGAATCCTCCGGTGGTTTCCCATGGGCCGAATCCCTGTTCTGCTGTTCGTTCAGAACAAAACCAGCGTTACTAAAGGGATCGTAAAGATCGTGCAAGGCGCCGATTTCTGTTCAACTGTTTCAGTGGTCCGCTCATTCACTTCCCGCTGCTCACTGCCTTACCCGGGCTCCAGTTGATGACGTGATAAATAGCCGGCCACTGCCCAACGTTGCGAAACGCATGAAGACTGTTCGACGAATTGAACACGACTGATCCCGCCTCGACCCTCACCCATTGCCCATTCGAAAGCGTTTCGCACGACCCCTCCTTCAGAATGATCAGTTCTTCATTTACATGCCTATGCGGCGGATGCGACATCTCTCCCGAATTCAGCATTCCCACATGCATCTCCAGTTGATCCAGGGTTGCTGTCGGCTGCTGGCAAATGGATGCGTGCGCCCCAACCTCGCTCTTGACCGGCTTCAAATCGTCCCAGTGGAAGACCGCCGGCCCCAGAATGGTCTCGATGGTCTTGTCATCATCGCCCGCCTTCAGCGAGCCGTGCGCTCCGGCCGTTCCCGGCATCTCGGCCTTGCCCGGCGCCGCCGTCAACGCCCCAGCCAGCGCCGCAAATCCAACCATTGCATCGCGTCTCGTTATCGTCATCTCATTCCTCCTCAGATAAACCCGCACGCTGCCTGCTGCCCCGCCGACTCGCTGACTTGCTGACCCGCCCGTATCCAGCGCCGCTACTCTTCCAGCTTCACCCGCTTCGCGTTCAGCTGCGCTTTGATCGACAGCTCCGCCGCCAGCAGGCATTGTTCCTGGTCCTGCGCCACATGCGTACGGTTCACAATGTCGGCTACAAACTGCGGCCCGAACGGCAGCGGCATGTTGTTGCAGTCAATGGAACGAGCCATATCCTTATCCACCATGAACAGGTTGTTCCCCTGGTGCGACACGGCCACATTGGCGTACTTGCGCACCTCGATATATCCATCCGTGCCCAGAATGAACAACCGTCCATCGCCCCACGTTCCCAGCCCATCGGGCGTGAACCAGTCGAGCCGCACGTAACCCAGGCCCTTGTTCCCGCGCAGCACCATATCGCCAAAATCCTGGAAACCGGGGTGGTCGGGATGCCGTACATTGGCCACCTGCGACTCCACCACTTCGGCCTCCGTCGATCCTGTATAGAAAAGAAACTGATCGATCTGGTGCGAACCGATATCGCAGAGAATTCCGCCGAATTGATTCTCGAGCCAGAACCACTCCGGCCTGCCCGAGCCGCCGCCCGCCACGCCCCCGTGCTGGAAGATCTGGTGCGGGGCAATGTTGATGGTTTGAATCACTTTGCCGATCGCGCCCTGCTTTACCAGCTCCCCCGCATACACCGCGGCCTTCACTTCAAGCCGTTCGCTGTACATGATCGCGTAGATCCGGCCCGTCTCCTTGATCGTCTGCCGCACCTCGGCCAGTTGCTCGAGGGTCGTGATGCCCGGCTTGTCGGCGAGAAAGTCCTTGCCCCGCTTCATCGCCTTCACGCCGATGGCCGCGCGTTCATTGGCAATCTGCGAACTGAGCACAAGCTGAATCGAAGCATCGTCGAGAATCTCCTCCTGCGTTTTCACGATCTTTACGTCGGGGAACTGATCCTTGAATGCCGCAAGCTTGTCCTCTTCGCCGCCCCACGCCGCCACCAGCTCGCCGCCGCCGCGCTGCACCGCGCCAATCATTCCGTTTATATGATCGTGGCTCATGCCGCACACGCCAAACTTGATGTGGAATCTGGGCGATTCAGCCTGCAGCTGCGGCAGGACTGCGCTCTCAATCGCACCACCGCGGCCGCGTCTTCCGCCAGATATTCCCGCCAGCGCCATTGCGCCCTCCGGCAGCCCCGCCATCATTGCCGCCGATCCGATCCATCCCGCGCGCCTCAAAAACTCGCGCCGGGCCGCTCCATTCAAATTCATAAGTCCTCCAGATCAATGCCGACTACGCAACGTCAACTGACATCCGGCGCTGTCTCCCGCAGCATATAGGATGGATTTACTTCGCGTCCCGAACTAAAATCAGCAAGTGATACTTTTTGATCTGGATTTTGAGGAAAGTCATGGGCGAGAATCTCTTTGATTTGCACGGCAGGATTGCGGTCGTCTGCGGGGGAACGACAGGCTTGGGCCATGCCATCGCGCTGGGACTTGCCAACGCCGGGGCCGACGTTGTAACCACCTCCCGGCGCATGGAACAGGTGGAAAAATCATCGGCCGAAATCGAGGCGCTCGGCTGCCGTTCCCTGCGTGTTACCAGCGACGTCACCAACCGCGCTTCGCTCCAGGCGATGCACGACGCCGTCCTGGCTGAATTCGGCAAAGTCGACATCCTGGTGAACGCCGCCGGCACCACGCACAAGGCTGAAACCCTCAAAGTCGCTGAGGCCGACTGGTCGCGCGTGATTGAAACCAACCTCACCGGCACATTGCGCGCCTGTCAGATTTTCGGCCTGACCATGGTGGCCGCCGGCTACGGACGCATCGTGAACATCGCCTCGCTCAGTACTTTCGTCGGCTTTGCCGATGTGGCTGCCTACTGCGCCAGCAAGGCCGGAATTACCTCTCTCACCAAGGTGCTGGCGATCGAACTCGCTCACTCCGGGGTAAACGTCAACGCCATCGCGCCCGGCGTCTTTCCTACCGAACTGAATGCCCGGCTTGTCAGCGGCACTCCGCGAGGCGAAGAGTTGCTCTTACGTACGCCCATGGGCCGATTCGGCAGACCGCACGAGCTGGCCGGCGCCGCCGTGTTCCTCTCTTCTGAAGCCGCATCGTTTGTTACTGGCGAAGTGATCGCGGTCGATGGCGGATTCCTTGCCAGCGGCGTGAACCAGTAGCACCGATCTATAATTCGCATTTGCCGCATCGGAGCGCCGCCGCAATGAAAATCCGCAACGCCAGCGTCAATATCACTTCGCCGGGCCGCAACTTTGTCACCCTCAAGATCGAAACAGATGAAGGCATCTACGGTCTTGGTGACGGCACTCTCAACGGCCGCGAACTCGCCGTCGCCAGCTACCTCACCGATCACCTCATCCCCTGTCTCATCGGCCGCGACCCCTTCCAGACCGAAGACATCTGGCAATACCTCTATCGCGGAGCCTACTGGCGTCGCGGGCCGGTTACCATGGCCGCCATCGCCGCCGTCGACGTCGCTCTCTGGGATATCAAGGGCAAGGCGCTTAACACGCCTGTATACAACCTGCTGGGCGGGCGCAGCCGCGAAGGCGTGTTGGTCTACGCCCACGCCAACGGCAAAGATATCGATCAGGCCCTCGAGGACGTCGAGCGGCATCGGCTCATGGGTTATCGCGCCATCCGCGTCCAGAGCGGCTTTCCCGGCCTCAAATCAACATACGGCGTGCCCAGGGGCGCCGGCCGCTACGAGCCGGCCGAGCGTGGCCTTCCATCCGAGTACGAATGGGCCACCGAGCCTTATCTTCGCCACGTTCCAAAGCTCTTCGAACGCGTCCGCGAGAACTTTGGCGAGGATCTCCTGCTCCTCCACGATTGCCACCATCGGCTTACGCCCATTGAAGCCGCTCGACTGGGGAAGGAACTCGAGCCGTTCCATCTCTTCTGGATTGAAGATCCCGTCCCCGCGGAGTTGCAGCAGGGCTACCGCATCGTTCGCGAGCACACCACCACGCCCATCGCTACCGGCGAGGTCTTCAATTCAATCTGGGATGCGCACGATCTCGTCCGCAACCAGTGGATCGACTACCTCAGAATGACGATTGCTCATGGCGGCGGCATCACCCATCTGAAAAAAACCGCCGATTTCGCGGCGATCTATCATGTGCGCACCGGTTTTCACGGCGCCACCGATCTCTCGCCCGTCACCATGGCCGCGGCTCTTCACTTCAACACCGCGATCCACAACTTCGGCATCCAGGAGCACATGCCGCACGCGGAAGAAACCGACGCGGTCTTTCCTCACCACTACACGTTCAATGACGGCTACATGGTCCCGGGCGATGCTCCCGGCCTCGGCGTCGACCTGGACGAAACGCTGGCTGCGAAGTATCCCTATCAGCGCGCCTATCTGCCCATCAACCGCAAGCTCGATGGCACCTTAACCGACTGGTAGACGACGCACGAATGATCATTGCCCCATCCTTTCGCCAGCTTCACCGGCGAAAGGGCGGGAAGCGAGGATTTCCAAACCCGCGCGTCCGCACCTCCTCAAAACATCATCAATCGAATAAGATTGATTTGCATGCGCAAGGTCTATCTGGCTGTTGCAGCATTGTCCGCATCGGTGCTCTTAGCCCAAACCAGCAGCGCTCAAACTGCTAAGCTGCAGGTGCGAACAATCCGGATTTCTCCCGCTTGGGGCGGCCCCGACGGCCCCGACGGTGCAATTGTAACGATTCGGAATGTCAAGGGCGTGTTCAGGCGTACTTGGACATCGGCTGTGGCTGCAGAGAACAACGTCTTCAAGATCACAATTACGAGTCCGGACGATC
>Ga0326727_10004603_pt1 | contig 41054 bp, 33 predicted proteins | sample MB2enrmetagenome_FD_207643 | JGI IMG/M metagenome (GOLD analysis project Ga0326727, IMG submission 207643) | Lab enriched peat soil microbial communities from McLean, Ithaca, NY, United States - MB29MY | ecosystem: Environmental > Terrestrial > Soil > Wetlands > Peat | place: USA: New York...
GCTGACCGTGCGATATGTGGCAGGGTAATACGCGCGTGCGATGGCAGAGCCAATCAAGTTGCCGCCTACATTGGCCCAGTTTGGTCCCCAACCGCCCCGGTCGCGCTTGCACCATCCCGTACTGGCAGCCGCCCAGAGAACGCGGTAAATGGGTTTGCCCGATCCCTTTTGGAAATAGCGCGGATCTTCATGAAGCAGCGACGTAAGAACGGCATTTCCGAAGAAATTGCCCAAGAAATAATCAGAGTATGCAGCCCCAAATCGCTTTGCGTAGCCTCGGGTCCCCTGGCCCCATTCCGGGTAGCTGTCATCTGCCTGACCAATGCCGGCAACAACGGCGTTGAGCCCGAACGGCCAGGGATCGAAGGCACTTTTGAAAAAGAGCCGGAACTTCTGGTCCGATGAAAGCGGTAAGGCATCGGGATTCCGCGTGGTGTTGAAAGTAGCCATGACGCCGGCCACCCGCTGAGTCTCCTGCTGCTTCAGCTGCTCTTCGGCTCTTTCGTGTTCGGACTTCCGGGCATCGGGCGGTGGCGAGGACTGCGAAGCGCTCGACGAGCTGGAGCCGGTCTGATCGGGCGCGGGGGCCGGAGTCTGCGTCTGCTGGCCGGCTTGCGCGGCAGCAACGGGATCGGCAATCATCGCCAATTCGAGATGCGGCGCCGGCGCTTCGGGAACGGATTGAACAGGCGAGGTTACGGCTGGGGGGTCAGCCTGTTGCGCATGGAGGCTGGAATGCGCCCCAATAACAGTCGCGAAAAAGGCTGTAAAACTCAGGGCGATAGAACAAAAACGCATGCGGTCACCAGTCTTGAAAATTCCAGAAGCGGCAGCCGTCTACGCAATTGCCAGGCCGGTTATCGGCGTGCGGGGCCGCTCATTTGTCACTTGCAACGGAAGGAGTGAAAGCCAAAGACCCATTACCGGGGGTAGTTGTTGCAGATAGATGAAGCCTTTTTGTTAGACGCAACTCGTCGGTCCGCGGACACAAGTTATGAATCCCGGCAAGGCGGCCGCCTCGAAGACCGGCGGACTGGTGCCGGAGTTTGATCGGAAATGATTCTGAGCGCAGGGTTTATGCCGTCTGCGCCGCGAAATCGATAAACCCTCTCTCGGGATCGGTGGATACCAGTTTAACAGTCAGCCGGTCGCCCACATCCAGGCCTTTGGCGCCGTGAACGAGCATGCCGTCGACGTGGGGATTGAGAGTGCGGACGAAGGTTCCGAACTGGTTCACGCCGGTGACGATGGCCGCGTAGGTCTGGCCGATGTGTTTGGCCAGAACCACGGCTGCAATGCGTTTCTGCATCTCGCGCTCCACCTTGCGCGCCGCATCTTCCATCTGGGTGCATCTCAGCGCGATTGCATCGAGCAGCTCTTCGGAGTAGGGCTGCGGAGAGTGAGAAAGCCACGCCTTGACGATGCGCTCCGTGACCATGTCGGGGAAACGGCGGTTGGGCGCGGTGGAGTGGGTGTAGTCCTGCACCGCCAGGCCGAAGTGACCCGGCGAGGGCTCGTTGGGCTTGACCAGAATGTATTCGCCGGGACCCATCAGCTTGATGACGGCGAGCGAGAGATCGGGGAAGTGGTCGGGATCTTTCTGCTTCTGCGCAAGCAAAAAATCATTCAGCGCCTTCGAGTCGGGATTGGCGGGGAGCGTTGTGCCGCTGGCCGCGGCCAGCTCGACAATGCGGTCCCAGCGCTTGGGCGTGCGCACGATGCGGCGAATTGAGGCGACACCGGCGTCCTGAAGGGTGCGAGCGATCACTCCGTTGGCCGCCACCATGAACTCCTCAATCAGCGACGTGGCCCGGTTCTTTTCGATGGGTGCAATACCAACGATCTGATCGGTGACCATTACCGGCCGCGTTTCGATGGTCTCAAGATCGAGCGCACCGTGTTGAAAGCGCTCTCCGCCCATGCGCTGCGCGGCCTCGTCCTGCAGCTTGAGCTGCGCGGCAAGGTCGGTGTTGGCCGCCACTTTGGCCGGCGCCGGGCCCTTGCCTTCGAGCCACGCACCCACGCTGTTATAAGCCAGTTGCGCGCGGTTGCGAACCAGCGCGCGATAGGCCGACTCGGCGCTCGTCGCTCCGGAGGCATCGACTGCGTACTCGATCACGACGGCGATACGGTCCTCGTTCTCGTTGAGCGACGTTGCGCCCTCAGAGAGCTCAGTGGGCAGCATGGGGAAGACCTTGACGCCGGTATACACCGAGGTCGTTTCGCTTTGCGCGTGCGTGTCGATGATTGAGCCCTTCTGGACCCGCGCGTCCACGTCGGCCACGCCCACAAGCACGCGAATACGCCCGTCCGCGAGCCGCTCGGCCCACTCGATCTGGTCGAGGTCCTTTGAGGTGTCGTTGTCGATCGACGACCAGAGTAGATTGCGAAGATCGGCGAAGCCGGTAGCGGAAGCCGGAACCGCGGGCATTGCCGCGATGGCTGCCAGTTCCTTGTCGGCGCCAGCGGGAAAGTCGGGCTGAAAGCCGCGCTCGATCATCGCGGCGTGGGCCGCAGCCACCAGGTTGAAGTGTCCTGGCTGCTGCCCATGGTTGGGCTGGCTCGAGTGATTGTGTTGAGTGGGTTGATCGGAGTGATTGGGATGATTCGATTGGTTGGCAGGGCCTGAAGTCATGCGAAAACGCGCTCCTCAAAACGAAGAGACAGCGTATCACGGGAGGGGGCAAGGCGAGTTAGCAAGTCGGCGAGTCAGCGAGTCGGCGGGCACCCACCCTTTCGCAAAAAGACGCGAAACGATGGGGCACGGAGCGAATAAAGAACCGGCGGGCACCTTAGGGCTGGATTCCCAGATCCGCAAGCACCTTGGGCTTCGCCTCTTCCACGGCCAGCAGGTTATGGCAGGCTGCGCAATCCTGCGTGATGCTGGTGCCGTTTTTGGCCGCGTGGCTGCCGTCGTGGCAGCGGAAGCATCCGGGATAGTCCATGTGGCCGATGTGATTGGGGTGCGTTCCCCACGTCACCTTCATCCAGGGGAAGACATTCTGGTTGTAGAGCGTTGCCAGATCCTCGCCCGCCTCTTTTACCAGGGCCGGTTTTGAGGCCAGCACCGCAGGATAGTTGGCGCGATAGTACGCCGTGAGTTCGGCAGGAATCTTCGCGGCGGCCTCGTCCTGGGTCGCGTAGGTTGCTTTCAGCAGCTCCAGGCCCTTCTTGTGAACGAAGGGCAGATCGGGGCTGATTGCGCCGCCGGCCATCTCGCGATTGATGGCATCTTCGGCAGTAACAAATGTGTGCGCGGCGCGATTGTGGCAATCGATGCAGTCCATCACGCGGCGCTCACCGTTGGGCGGCGCGGCGGCCGGATCGGATGTGGCATACACCGTCTCGGTGCCGTCGGCGTTGCGGCGCTGCACCCAGGGGATCGCGGTGCGGGTCTCATCCGTAGCGACGTACTCGATGTGGCCCAGGTGTACGCCGTGGATTCCGGTCAGATGCGATAGCGAGTCCACGCCGCCCAGGTGCAGAATCAGCACGGTCTGGGTCTCGGAGTTAGTCTCGTCGTCGGCAAACGCCGACTTGACCAGCAATTTGTCGCCGTCGAAACGGGTAGGTGTGTGACAACTCTCGCAGATGGCGCGGGCCGGGCGCAGGCTGGTAACGGGCGACGGAATCGGTGTCGGGTAGTCGGGAATGAGCTTGGGCGCGAGGTGTGCGGCCGGATGCAGAGTGACCTCGACAAGCTGCTTGGTGCCGTTCACCTTGGCCGCGAAGTAGCTCTGGACGCCGTTGCCGATGTGGCATTCAACGCAGGGAACGTGCGAGTGCGCTGAGATCTTGTAGGCCGTGTACTCGGGATGCATCACGTGGCACGACTGGCCGCAGAACTGGGGTGAATCCATGTAGGACGCGCCGCGATAGGTGGCGACCGAAACCACCAGCAGATTGACGATCGTGGCCACCAGCACGATGTCGAGCCCATGGCGGAAGATGCGATCGTTGAGATCGATGTGGGGATATGCGGCCGGGATCTGGCCGGCCCTTTGCAGCCGTTTGCGGCGCACAATAATGCCAACGGGGATAAAAGCAAGACCGGCAATGAACAGCGCGGGCAGAATCAGAAAGAAGATGATGCCGAGGTAGGGATTCTCAAAGGGACGGCCGAATATCTCCGCCCCCCAGTAGATGATCATGGTGACGCCGGAGGCTGTGGTAAGCGCGCCGCCGGCAAGGCTGAGAGGATTGTTGCCGAAGAACAGCGCCGGCCTCATCCAGTTTTCGCGAAATTTTTGGAACAGTGGCACCTGGATTCTCCCGGTGTGAGATCAGTGGACAGTGGCCGCTGATTCGTGGTTCGTGACTCGTGGTTCGCGGACAGTACAACCGTACTGCCCCACCGTAACCGCGCGAACGATGGCGCAGCAAGGGTGGGGCATTTTCTGGTTGTAAAACTAAAAAGGCGCTGACTTACTTCAGGGTCTTGAAGAACGCCGCAACTGCCTTGACCTCGGCGTCGCTCAGGCCCGCGATCGGTTTCATCTTGCCCTTGCCGTTCTTCACGGTAGCGGCAACCTGGTCAGCGGAAAGCGCCTGGATGGACGCATCGGAGGTGGGCTTGATGCCCATCATCTTGGCCATCCCGGGGCTGGGTGTGCCGGCGGCGCCGTGACAGGCTTGGCACTTCGACTTGTAGAGAGCTGCGCCGTCCTGGGCGAAGCACATCGCGCCGGCGACTGTAATAACCGCGGCCAGCACAAACTGGGAACGAATCATATTCCTCATAGTTAGACTCCTCAAATTACCAGCATAAGCGCACAAAGGCGCGGGCCGGTCGGTTTTGATTGTGCCCGGCCGGCGGCCAGTACTTGTGGACGCCGAATCCGTATTCGAGATGGCGGTTGCTGGGGGAGAGCCATCCCACTTTCTCGAGCGCGACCAGATGATAATTCATTCCGGCCGCGCCGATCTTGCTTACTTCACAAACGTGCGGAAGTACTCTACAGAACTCTTGATCTCGTCGTCGCTCAGCTTACCCTTGAACGCCGGCATTTTGTTCTTGCCGTTGGTGGTGATGGCGATCATCTCGTCCTCAGAGTGCGCCTTCACGGTTGCATCGGAGGCCGGCTTGACGCCCATCATCTTGGCAATGCCGGGATTCGGCGTGCCGTCGGCTCCGTGACAGCTTTGACACTTGGCCTTGTACGTCGCCTGGCCCGCCTGGGCAAAGCCCATTACGCCGGTCATGACAACCACTGCGGCCAGCGCTGCATAATTGCGAATTGTCGTGCTCATGGTGTTACTCCTTGCTTTCTTTCTTCTTCTGACGGCCGGCTTCCAGCTACCAGCCTTTGGCTCTGCCGTGAAGGAGGCGATGACCGAGGTTCGAACTGTCTGCGAGCTCCGCGCCAGGGACTGGAAGCTCATCGCCTGTCTCAAAAAACTTGTCGCGCTTTCGAAACTTTATGCGCCTGGCATGAAGTCCCGGTGCGCTGCGGGTCCGGCAGCCAGCCGTTCTCTTGCAGCCGGACACGGCTGAGAAGTACCAAGTACCGCAATCAGTCCTTCAAGCGCAGCCTGAAATAACACGCCGGGGTCCCGTTTCTCCTGCGCTCAGTGGCGGGCGGAAGGCGCGCCTGCGCAGCGAGAAACGTATGAGCCGGGCCAGTGGCTGCTGGGTGATACCGCATGTGCGGAATATCACTCTATGCCGTGAAGGTTACGTCGTTCCCGGCGGGGTATGCGGTGATCTTCGTCACATGCAGGGCGGGAACGAAGGCTGCCCGGAGCCATCTGAATCACAGTCACTTGCAGGTTCGAAATCAAGCCAGCGGTCGTGAGTCCGTCACAAACACGTTGGGGGCAGACTTGGGCGCGTTTGTCGTGATAATGGAAAAAATCTCTGATAGGGGAAGGGCTCTTTCGCTTGTGAGGTCCATCACATTCAGGCGCTTTCGTAATTTGCAACAATTCAGGCAAGCCTTTTTCCCGGAGATTTCAGGGCGCTCACTCTCCAGATTGACCACGCGGCAACGGCGTTTGGAGGGTGAGAGAGACTCAGAGAGCAAGGCGCCGAGTCAGGATCGGATTGGGGAAGCCAGTGGCGGACTTGATGATTCCGGCAGACGTGCATGTACGGCAGAAGCACTTGCCGCGCCAGATTCCCGCGGGTTGTGCAGCATGCTCCAACAGGCGCCCGGGGTGGTTTTGCTCGCTGGGCAGCGCGGTGCTGGCCGATCTGGAGCTGGCCACCAGCACGATCAGCCTCCCGGCCCAGGCCTCGCTCTTCACGCAGGGTGAGGACGCCCGCTGCCTGTACCTGATCTGCAGCGGATATCTCAAGCTGACCGCGGGCCGACCCGACGATCGGCAGATGATCGTTCGCGTGGCGGGTCCGGGCTCGATGCTCGGGCTCTATGCGGTTCTATCCCACGGAGTTTATGAGGTTTCGGCCGAGTCGCTTACCACGGCGCAGTTGCGCCCGGTGGAGCGCGACCGGTTCCTGAGCTTCCTGCGCAGCCACAAGGAAGCGCAGATGCGCGCCGTCCAGTGCATCTGCCAGGAGTACCGCTTTGCCCTCCAGGACGCCTGCCGCATCGCGCTGTCAGAAACCGTGGCGACGCGCCTGGGCCGCCTGCTGCTCGAGCTGGCTCACCAGATCGGCGAGCACACGCCCGGCGGGGAGTACCGCTTCCCGCTGCTATTGACCCACGAGGAGATGGCCTCAATGACCTGCACCACCCGCGAAACCGTGACCCGCACGCTGGGTCAGTTCCGCAAGGCCGGCTGGATCTCGATCGAGGACTCGATGGTCACGGTGCACCAGCCGGAAAAGCTGCAGATGCTGATGTAGGAAGCTCCGTAACAACGTGATCCCGCGGGCATTTTCATTCGCGCCCGAAGTGTGTTTCCGCTGCCCTCTGGCCGGCTCCCTCAGTCAAAAGAGCTATGATCTTCTTAGCTGTCCCTTCTTCAACTTGGGAGCTTCAAGGATTATGATTCGTTATTCCGCTGCTTTTGCCGCACTCCTGCTTTCCTGCAGTCCTGTTTTTGCCCAGACTCCGAGCACCGACCAGGCCGTTCCCCAGCCCGCAAGCCCAACTGCTCCGGCCGTCACCACCACGGAGGGCGCCACGGTGACCCAGTTCCAGAAGGTCGAAGACGCGTGGAGCGACGCGGTGAACCGCAAGGACCAGTACGGGCTTGAGCTGGTTCTTTCTCCGCTTCTGGTCGACGTTTCGGCCACGGGCGACATCACTACCCGCAACCAGCAACTGGTGCAGGTGATGAACAGCGGGGACAAGTCGCTGAACCTGGAGCAGAAGGTGATCACGGTGCGGCTGCTGGGCGATATTGCCGTGGCCAACGGCACCTACACGCTGCGGCACAAAGTAAACGGCTCAGAGGTGGAAGAGAAGGGTGTGTTTACGCACGTGTTTGAGCGGGTGCGAAACGGCTGGCTGTGCACCAACTCGCAGCGGACTGTGCTGCGCACCGAGTCGAATACCAAGTCCGGCAAGAAGCCATCGACTGCCGAAGAACCCTTCCATATCCCGTTTTTCTCAAGGGGCGACAAGAGCGGGAGCCAGTGAGGCCGTGGGTCGTGGATCGTGGGCCGTGGGTCGTGGGTCGTGAATCGTGGGTCGTGAATCGTGGATCGTGGGTCGTGGGTCGTGGATCGTGGGTCGTGAATCGTGGGTCGTGGGTCGTGGATTCTTTCTCCGGTTGGTGATGGGGGAAGGTTTCCGCCGGCTCAGCTGGCGGCGCGCTTCATCATCCGCTCCCGGTTCTGGCCCTGGATGCGGATGGCCACGTGAACCAGGCTAAGCGCCGCGGGTGTCACTCCGGGAATGCGGCTGGCCTGTCCAATGGTGATCGGCCTTACGCGCTCCAGCGTTTCGCGCATCTCGCGCGAAAGTCCGCTGATGACGCCGTATTGGATCCATTCGGGAATCGCGACGGACTCGGCGGCCTTGAGTTTTTCAATCGACTTCTTCTGCTGCTCCAGATAGCCGGCAAACTTGATTTCGGTTTCAACGGCGCGGGCTTCGTTGCGGCGGGCGGCGCGTTCGATTGACCGCTCCGCTTTGATTGGGTTCGCGCCGGCCCTACGAGGCGGCGCAAGCTCCGTTGGATCGCCTACCCAGGACTCCGCAACCCACCCCATCGACGAAGACCTGTCGATGGGGACCCCGGCTTCGCTGCGTCCTGGGCTATTATCGCGGCCTCCTTCCGGGAGGCCTGACCCGGTGCTTGCGGGAGCGCGAGGATGCGCTCGACCCGGACTGTTTTCGCGGCCTCCCTCCGGGAGGCCTTTCGCCCCGACGAATTCCGCGAGCAGGGGGGTGGTGACGAGCTGGTCGTCGAGGGCCGCGAGAATCGGCTCGATGGAGACTTCGGGCCGCTTGAGCAGTTGCGCCCAGGTGAGCCCGGCAGTTGCCGAAAGGCCGGCATAACCGGCACGCTCGAGCTTCTTCTCATCCACCTTGCCAGTGTTGAGCAGGTTGGCGAGCGCGGCCATGCGCGCCTGCTTCCGCTCGTATTCGGCCCAGGCCTGGTCGCCGATCAGCCCCAGCCGCCGCCCGTGGGGCGTCAAACGTCGATCGGCGTTGTCGATGCGCAGGTGCAGCCGGAACTCGGCCCGCGAGGTGAACATGCGGTAGGGTTCGTTCGTTCCTTTCGAAATCAGGTCGTCAATCAGGATTCCCGTGTAGCCCTCGCTGCGATCCATGGTGAAGGGCGGCTGGCCTTTCAGCCACAGCGCCGCGTTAATGCCGGCCATGATTCCCTGGCAGGCCGCTTCTTCGTACCCGCTGGTCCCGTTGATCTGCCCCGCAAGATAAAGGCCTTGCATCGATTTCACGCGAAGCGACCGGTCGAGCTCGGTGGCGTCTACGCTGTCGTACTCGATGGCGTATCCGGGGCGCAGCATCTCAGCGTCTTCAAGCCCGGGGATGGAGCGAACGATCTGCCACTGCACCTCCATGGGCAGCGAGGTGGACATGCCGTTCACGTAAACTTCGTGGGTGTTCAGGCCCTCTGGTTCGAGGAAGAACTGGTGTTGCGATTTGTCGGGGAACTTGACGATCTTGTCCTCGATTGACGGGCAATAACGCGGCCCCACGCCCGAAATCTGCCCCGAGTACATGGCCGAACGGTGCACATTCTCGCGAATCAGCCGCAGCGTCTCCGGCGTGGTGAAGGCGATGTGGCAGCTCACCTGCGGCTGCACAATCTTTTTGGTGCGGAAGCTGAACGGCGTGGGATCGGCGTCGCCCGGCTGCTCCTCAAATGCCTCCCAGTGGATCGTCCGGCCATCGAGGCGCGGCGGCGTGCCTGTCTTAAGCCTGCACGTCCGAAGCCCTAAAGCCCGGAGGGCCTCACCCAGAAGCACGCTCGCCGGCTCGCCGCTTCGTCCCGCCGGGTAGCGCTCTTCGCCGCAGTGGATGAGACCGTTGAGAAACGTGCCGGTGGTGATGATGGTGGCCCCGGCCATCAGGCGGCGACCGTCGCGCAGTCTGAGGCCGAGAACGCGGCGGTGGGGACGGGCCGGACGCGGGATTTCGGGCGAATTTGCGGTCGAGGTATCCCAGGTCCCAAAATCGGGATCCTTCGACAGGCTCAGGACAGGCTCTGGGGTACCCACGTCGTTGCTTGCGCCGGCCTTCTGATCCCTGATCCCTGATCCCTGATTCCTATTCCCTAATCCCTGCTCCTCCACGACGAGATCGACGACTTCAGCCTGGCGGATGTGCAGACCGGGCTGCGACTCCAGAACCTCGCGCATCTTCACGCGGTAGAGCTGCTTGTCGCATTGGGCGCGCGGACTCCAAACGGCCGGGCCGCGCGAGGCATTGAGCAGGCGAAACTGGATGCCGACAGCGTCGGCGACCTCGCCCATGATGCCGCCGAGGGCATCGACCTCGCGGACGAGGTGCCCCTTGGCCACGCCGCCGATGGCCGGGTTGCAGCTCATCTGCGCAATCAGGTCGAGGTTCATGGTGATGAGCGCGGTCTTGAGGCCCATGCGCGCGGCGGCCATCGCGGCCTCGCAGCCGGCATGCCCTGCGCCCACCACGGCCACATCGTATTGTTCGGTAAAAGCCATCCAATTCCATTTTACGGATTTATGCAGCCGCTCGCTTCGGTTGCGGCTCGCGAAGCTTTCGCGGCACACGTCGGCATGCCGCAGGCGGCGCGCATCTTGAGTTAACCGGCCACCGGCATTATCTTCTTGACACAACCAGACGCGTCGGATGAAATGAAGTCGATTTCCGTCAACAATCGGGAACCCGGCGCTATCCCCATTCTCGAGCCGGCGCCATTCGCAGAAAGAGGTCGATCGTGCTCAGGTATTCATTCACCGCCGCCGTACTGCTGCTTTCATCCGCCGTGGCGGGAGCCGGAGGAGCCGCTCCCCAGGCCTCGGCAGCAGCCGGGCAGAGCGCGGCGACGGCGCCGATGCAGTTGTTCACCTCGCCCGAAGGCCGCTTCAGCGTCATGATGCCCGGCACTCCGGTGAAGAGCTCCGAGCAGGCAAAACTGAGCGACAGCACATCCATCGCCATTTATGAGTTCTCGATCTCGCTGGCCAGCGACAATATCAGCTACCTGGTGATGTACAACGACTATCCTGCCGGTTACGCAGAAGATGGCCCGCAAGCTGTCCTGGCAAGAACCCGCGACGGCGCAGTGAAGAACAAGACCCTGAACAGCGATCTGGAAATCAGCCTGAATGGCATTCCGGGGCGTGCATTCACGTCCACTGACTCCGACGGCTTTAACTACTCAGTGCGGCAGTTTCTTAACGGCAAGCGCCTGTACCAGCTCATCGTGGTTTCAAACAAAGGCTACACGGCAGCCCAAACCGACGAATTCATGAATTCGTTCAGGATTCTCTGAGCGGTCTGCCACGGCTTAAGCAGCCTGCAGCTCAAGAATGATGGCCGCGCCCTGCGGCTCAAGGTTGAGCGCCAGCGCGCGGCCGTTGTTGTCGCGCAGAATGGTGGCGCACAGGCTCAATCCCAGGCCGGCGGTTTCATTGCCCGGCCGCGAAGGGGCGAAGGGATCGAAGGCGCGCTCGGGATTGGGAAATCCCAGGCCGGTGTGGCCGATGAGAATCTGCACCACGTTGCCCTCGCTGGCGGCCTCAAGCCGTATGGTCTTCGGCTCGCCGGTTGCGGGCGCGGGCCGCTCCACCGCATCCATTGCAAACTGCAGGCAGTGGCGCACCGCCTGGCGCAGCTGCTGCGGGCTGCACATCACGCGCGGCAGCTGGGGGGCAATATTCAGCCGGAATTCGATGGAGCGGCGGAGAAACTCGGAACGATGCAGCTCGCCCATGTCAGAAAGCAGCTCAGTGACTGAAACGGCTGCCTGATGATCGCTCTGGGGGCGCGAAACGCGCGAAAGACTCTCGAGGGTGGTCCGCATGTGTCTTGCTTCGGCCAGGATGGAGTCAACCGCCTTGCGGTCCTCCTGCGACAGATTCGCCGTCTCGTCGAGGAGCGAGGCATAGCCGAGGATCACGGTCAGCGGGTTGTTGAGCTGCTGGGTGACGTTGCCGGCGAGTTGGCCCAGGTGCGCGAACTTCTCGCTGTCGATAAGCTTCTCAAACATCATGGTCTGGCTTCGCGTTGCCTGCACGCGCGCAACCAGAAGCTCGATGGGCAGCAGATCCTCGTGCCGCAGCTGGCGCGGGCGGCCCACCGGGCGATCAAGCTCGGTGCGCATCCCCGACAACAGCAGGGCTCCCTCGGTGGTTCCGCGGCTGGTCATGGGCACGGCCAGCACCTGGGTAAAGTGCAACCTCTTCAGATCGTCGCCGGGCTTCAGCCACGGTCCGAGGTCCAGCTTCACGGTCTGGCTCTCTTCCACCGCCGTGGGCAACGCTCCGGGATTAATAAAACCGGTGGAGGGAATGCGTATGGCCAGCTCTGACAGCGCCTTGGCCGTGGCATCGTGCAGGCCCGCAGAACCCGCCAGCCGGTACGATCCCCCGCTGTGCAGCAGCAGCGCCGCCTGGGCAAAGCAACTGTGCTTCACCACCACGTCGCAGATGTCGGAGCCCTGGCGGTCGAAGTCCTCAATGCGCCGCCGCGCCAGCATCAGCCGCGTGTAGGCTTCAAGCTCGTGGCGCGCGCGCTGCTCGCGCTCCCGCGCCAGCCGGTTGTAGTTCAGCTCATCTTCAAGCACCAGCACGATCATGCCGATCGCCGCCACCACCCGAGCCATCGCGACGATATGCAACAGCAGAAGCTGGAGATTGGGATGCCGGCTGCCGAAGAGGGGCAGAACCTCGAGGCAGGCGAGCGACCACGCAGCAAATCCCAGCGCGCTCAGAAAGACTCCCGGCGTAAAGCGCCTGAAGACGAAGATCACCAGCAGCGCGGTCATGAACAGGTTGGCGCACTCGCCGAAGACCAGCGTCCAGGCCGGCCCCTGCGCAAAGCAGAGCCATATCGCGATCGACCCCAGGATGCAGCAAATCAGCAGCCCCAGCCAGACCGGGATTGCGTTCTTTTCAGTGTTCCAGACGACGCCAACGATCAGCCCGAGCACGGCGACTGCCGGGAAGATGTAGAACTCGGGAGGGGGAGGAGCAACGCCGCCATAAACCCCGTAAAGAAGCACCGCGTATAAAACCAGCAGAAACGTGTAGGGAATGACGTAGAGAACCTGCAGGCGGCCGAAGCGGAAGCGGAGCGGCGAAAGCGAGCCCAGAAACATGGCCGCGCTGATCTGGATAGCGGTTCGCCCGGCGGCTGTGAGCCAAGGCTCAGCATACACAGGAAAATGCCAGAAGTTGGCATTATCAACCAGCACCAGGGCTATCAGGTCGAAAAAGAAGCCCAGCAGCCAAAGCAGCGTGCGCAAGTCGCGGAAGCGCAGATAGAGGTAACCGAATGTGGGCAGTAAGAGCGCCGTCAGCACCAGCGCTGGAGCGTGGTAGAGATCGTGCATTGAGGCGTGAGTCTCCTCGAAAGCCTGCTGCCAGAAAGTTCATTCGGATGCCGGCCGTCTTTCGCATTGCTCAGCCTGCCGCCGAGAGATTCATGCGCGCCCGGGAAATGCCGGCCCGTTGGTGCGAAGGTCAAGTACTGCGTTTCACCCGGCTTATACCGGTTTTCATTTCCGCAATGCCTGCGATGGCCTTCCTGAGACGCTCCACTCCGAGTTTAAATTCTCGGACCTTCCACAAAGGCTGTATATGCGTCTAAAGTTGCAGGGAGTGCCGGGCCGCTCTTCGACTGCGCTGCGGCATTATCAACATTCTGCGGCGACGCCCCAATTACTTTGTAACATCCCAGATGGACGCTGTTATTTTACTTGGTGCAGGGAGGGTCAGGCAGTGCGGAATCGGTGGTGGGTGACGGCGATTGCGGCCCTGGGCCTGGCGCTCGGCGCCTCGGCACAGGAGAAGGACAGCTTCACACCCATGCCGCTTGACTCCGGCTTCGGCCGCATGGATCTCTCAGCGCCCTCAGTACCGGCCGACCAGATCATCAAGCAGTTTGCGGCCAAGGAAACCGAGTTCCAGGAGGCGCTGAACCACTACACTTATCGCCGCGTGGCCCGCGTGCAGACCATCGACGACGACAACAAGGTGGACGGCGAGTGGTACGAGGTCGACGACGTGATCTTCACGCCCAGCGGAACGCGTACCGAGAAGGTGGTTTTCGCGCCGGCCAGCACGCTCAACCGCGTCATGATGTCGCCCTCCGATCTTCAGGACATCCAGCACGGCTACCCGTTTGTGCTCACCACGGCCGAGCTGCCCGCGTACGACGTGAAGTACATAGGCAGACAGAAGGTGGACGACCTGGATTGCTACGTCTTCGACGTAACGCCCAAAACGATCGAGAAGCACAAGCGCTATCTGGACGGGCGCATCTGGGTTGACGCCACCGACCTGCAGATCGTGGTGACGAACGGCCGCATGGTGCCCGACGATACCAGGAAGGGCCAGGAGGATCTGCATCCGCCGTTCATGACCTGGCGGCAGCAGGTCGATGGGCATTACTGGTTCCCGGTCTACACCAAGGGCGAAGGCGTTCTGCACTTTACCGGCGGCAGGGGCTATATGTCAGAGGACGTGCACATCCGCGACATCGTGAAATACACCGATTACAAGCGCTTCGGCTCAACCACCACGATTATTTACAACGGGCAGGACATTACCAACAATGGCCAGCCGCAGGGCGGCCAAACGCCGGGCCAGACGCAAAACCCACCCGCCAATCCCCCAAAATAGAAGCGGGCTCGGTGCACAACCCAGGAGGGATAGCTGAAGGCTGGTGGCTGAACACCGGATTCCGGCCCCATGCGCCCCGGTTCACTCCCCATGCTTGTTCCCTATTCCCAATTCCCTATTTTTTCAGTTCCCCACCTGCACTACCTGGAAACTACCCTCCACCTGCTTCTCGTGCAGGGTTCCGATTCCCCCCGGGCGGCTCAGATCCACGCCCTCATAATCGGTGACCAGGTACACCGCGCCCGAAGCCGGATTCACGGCCAGCGTATTGGCCCGTTGCCGCGTCGGCAGCGTCTGGATGACCGCGTAGCTGTCGGTCACATCCTGGCGAATGATGGTCACGCTGCCCTCGGCCGCGCCGTTCGAGGTAAAGATGAGGCTGTGTTCGGGGTCGTAGCCCACCGCATCCGCTCCCGGCCCGATAGGCAGCGCAGTCACTTTCTCGCCGGTCCCGGTGTTCAATACTTCGAGCGTGCGGTTGGTGCAGGCCGCAAAGATGCGCAGATGCCGCTGGTCGATGGCCAGGGCCCGCGGCTCGCTGCACTCCGGTCCGACCTGGAAGATGTGCAGGCGTCCGTCGGCAATAGCCGCCGTGCGCCGGACGCCGGTCCAGTCGAGAGTGATGAATGGCGGCTGCTTCGGTTTCGCGTCCTCCCTGGGCTCCGCCGCCGGCCCGGCTGAGTCGGCCACCTGCGTCTCGGCGGACGGGGAGGGCGTATTCTCCGCAGGCTGGGGCCGCATGACGGCGGCAATGGCCTGGGCATCGATGCGCGCCACCTGGTTGCGGTCAGGCAGGGCGATATAGACCTGGCCGTTTTCATCAGTGACGGTGTAGCCGAGCTGGCCTGAGAGCTTGATCTCCCCAAGCGCCGTTTGCGTCTGTGCATCAATTACAGTCACAAACGACTGAACGTTCGACTCCTGCTGCTGCTGCGGCGGCAGTTTGGGCTGAGGAGCGGGTGGAGTTGTTTCTCCGGGCCCGGTGTTCCGCCTGCGAGCAGAGGGCGCCGCCGGGGGCCCCTCGGAAGGCGGGTTGGCGCGCACCACGAACACGAGATGCGTGAGCGGGTCGAACACAATCCAACGGGGATTTGCTCCGGTGTCGATTTCAACGATCCGCTTGATGGTCTGCCGGTCGAAGACGACCACTTTGCCCTGCCCTCCGTCGGTCACATAGCCGAACTGGCCGGTATCGTCGAATGCCACCTGGCGGGCTTCGTACAGGTCCTTGATGGTCCCGATCACTAAGCCGTTTTCCGCGTCAAACACCTGCATCAGCGTGCCATGCGCGATATAGAGCCGGCCGGCATCGCGATCGAAGGTGAGGTAGTCCCAGTTGCCGGAGCCGCCGATGTACCAGGTGGCCTTGATGAAAAAGGGATGGCTGGGCAGATCGGTGGAAAGGGGCACCTGCTGGGCGACGGCGCCCGCCGCGATCAGCAAACCCAAGGGCAGGAGCTTTCTCACACGTACCCCTCCTTGCCGGACACGATGCGCCGCCGGTGAGGATTGCCTACATCGAAGGAACCCGCGCCGCCTCAAGTCGGGCCGGAATCCCTCCCAGGTCCCAAACTCGGGACCTGGGTCACCCGCCTTCGAGGTCGCGCATTTAAATCCTCACTAGTTCGCGCTGAATATTGCCCGTCACCCATGCTTTGCCGGGAGCGGTCAACATGTCAACCTCGCTGCGCACGCCAAACTCCGGCAGGTAGATCCCGGGCTCGACCGAGAAGCAGGTGTTGGGCAGGATCAGGCGCTGGTCGTGGGTCTCGAGGTTGTCGAGGTGCGCGCCCGAGCCGTGCAGTTCCTGGGCGATGTTGTGCCCGGTGCGGTGGGTGAAATACTGGCCGAATCCGGCAGCCTCAATCACCGCGCGGGCGGCATCGTCGGCCTCGAATCCGCGAATGGGCCGCCCCTCGGCAAAGGCCGATTCCACGGCCGCGATTGCGGCATCGCGGGCATTGCGCACCGTCTCAAACACCAACTGCTCGCGTTCGCTCGCGTCCCGGCCAATTACGCCGGTCCAGGTGATGTCGTAAAACACGGTGCCCGGCTCATTTTTCCGGCCCCAGATATCGATGAGCAGAAAGTCGCCTTCGCCGATCGGCGAGGAGCGCTCGGCGCTTGGCTCATAGTGCGAGTCGGAGCAGTTGGCGTTCACGCTCACGTTGGGCCCATTCTCCCAGGTGAGGTTATCGCGTCGCATGGCCTCAGCAAACCACTGCACCATATCGAACTCGGTCACCGGGTTGTCGCTGCGCACGCGCCGCCCAATCTCCTGCCAGCCCTCGGCGAGGATATTGTCGATGGCGATCTGGGCCGCGCCGTGGCTGGCGATCTGTTCCTCGCTGAGGACAGCCTCAAACTGGCTCACGATGTCGGCCGAGCTCACAATCTGCTTGCCCAGGCCGCGCAGGAATTCAATGGTGCCGGCGTCGACCATGGAGACATACATGATGTCGTTGTTGGGCGAGTACTGCATGGCCAGGCGCCGATATCCGTTCAGCATGGCTTCGAGGCCGGTGTGCAGTTCCTGCCAACTGGAGTAAAGACCCTTCTCACCCGGCAGCGAATCAAGCCGCCCCTGCTCGATGCGGTGCACCAGCTTGCGCGGCTCGCCTTCGGCCGGAACCAGGTAATACCAGCGGCGGGTGACGTGGGTGTTGGGGTCGAGGCCTAGGATACGGCCGGCGATGGGATCGCGGTGATGATGGTCGTAGAAAAGCCAGCCGTCGAAACCGGCATCGCGGATAGCCGACTGAATTGCGTCAAGGTTCATAACCGCCATCATACTCGGCAGATAAGCAAGTGGGCGAGGGGGAAGTGAGCAGGTCAGCGCGGCTGGCGAGACACCGGTCGTGGACCGAGCACCGAGACAAGTCATCGAATCGCAATCGTGACCTTGCCGCGCGCGCGGCCGGTTTCAACGTAGCCGATGGCCTCGGCGACGTTTTTGAGCGGGTAACTGCGATCAAGCACAGACCGGATCGTGCCCTTCTCAAGAAGTCCGGCCAGCAGTTTGAGGTCGCCCATGTTGATTTTTGCGAGGACGCCGGTGAGCTTCTGGCTAACGAACGGCGCGGTCACAGCCTGCCTGAGCATTCCTTTAAGAAGGTCGGCCGAGGTTTTTTCGGGCCCGCCGCCGCCGCATCCGACCAAGACTCCTTTGGGCTCGAGAGCGCGGCGCAAGGCCGCCAGCGGATGGTTGCCGACGAGATCGAATATCACGTCCCAGCGATCCCCGCTGCGCGTAAAGTCCTCACGCGTGTAGTCAATAACACGGTCTGCGCCGAGAGATTGGACCAGGGCCACATTGCGCGTGCTGCACACGCCCGTGACGTGAGCGCCCAACCACTTACCAATCTGCACGGAAAAGGTGCCTACGCCGCCCGCGGCGCCGTTTATCAGGACGCGTTGCCCGGACTGAGTCCTGCCGCAATCGCGAAGGCCCTGAAGCGCAGTTATGCCGGCTATCGGTACCGCGGCTGCCTGCTCAAAGCTCAGGCTCTCGGGTTTGATGGCCAACTTCGATTCCGACCCGCAGGCGTATTCGGCAAACGATCCCTTTCCGCAGCCGAAGACGGCATCGCCGGCTTTGAAAAGCGTGACGCCATCGCCAACCGCCTCCACCACGCCCGCCATATCCGCGCCAAGCCGTTGAGACTTTGGCCTGCGCAGGCCGGTCATGAGGCGCATCAACCCAGGCGTTCCGCGCATAAAGTGCCAGTCGTACGGATTAATCGAGGCAGCGTGAATCCGGACCAGGACTTCGCCGGGAGCAGGCGCTGGTTTGTCGATTTCGATGAATTCGAGCACCTCGGGCGGACCATACCGGCGATAGACGATTGCTTGCATCGGCTTCTCTCCTGTGTGTCGGGACGACTTGAGTGTATGCCACCGGCCCATCCGTGGAGGCGCGGTTAAGGTGCGAAAGTGGCGCTTAAACGGGCTTAAGTGGCCGTTAAATGCCTTTCAGCTGCCCTTATTTGCGCTTGTTTGTAGGTACTAGTTAGTACCGGGGCAAATCATCATGTCGTTTATGAATATGGCGTTAAGCTCACCTGCGGGTGGTGTCCTAATTTGATTTGGGCGCTGCTTTTGGTGGTAGTGTTCCTAATCAACATAGTTGTGGGATGCGCAGTATTGCCATCCATCTTTAGGGGTCAGCACGATGCAAAATCTAGTTACGTGATGGGCATTAAATATGTCATCGTAGGTGACTTCACCACTCATTATTGGGTGGTCCCTCCCGTCCTTAAACCTTTGCCATTTAGCTCCATCGAGAATCTGGGCACCATATATCGCCATATGGAAAACGGGGTGAATCTGATCGGGGCTTTCCCAACCCGGCTGACTTCCCAGACCGATTATGTGGGGAAGGACGCCCGCTCTATTGTCCGGGTACTGGGAGTAGGAAATTTGAGATTCCGTGCAATTGAGGCAGTCGAACCATTTTATATCCACATTTGTAGCTACAGATTTCCCTATATTCCCTATCCCCACTACAGCCTCAAGGGGTCTTCCGGCCGAGGTTGGCTCAACCCTGAAATCTATAACCTGGAGCCATGCGCGCTGATCGATATGGTTTGCGTCAACCTCGCTCTTCGTAAGATCAGCCTCTTCTTTGGTAGAAATAGCCAATTTGTGTGTGTCGTCTCCGCCAGTCCTCATTTCCGCCAGTTGATCTTCCATCACACGCCATTGAAGGCAACTGAAAACTGTAGCCAAGACAGCTACCCCAACCGCAACGCGAGTCCAGCGGACAGTAGACCGTTCAAAGGCGGTCATGCGCTCCTCAACATCTTGGAATTGTTGTGCGGTGGCTGGTTCTGCTGGCGCGGGGTCTATTTGCTCGGTTTTTTGGGCAGGCGCGGGTGGTGGGGGTTGGGGCTGACTATTTTGGGCTTCTTGCTGCTCGTCCATGGCGGCTTTAACCTCGTTACCAGTCTCGCGCAAAATGTATCACAAAAACCTCTCGACGCGGCAGGGGTACGGGTGGGACGATTGTCGGCATGGGTATCTGGGCAAATCACTTTCACCCCAAGGTTCTGCTCCGCTGGGATGTACTTGGATGGATTATCGCGACTCTCCTCGCGATGGGAGGAATCGTGCCGATCTTTGACCAATACCTAATTGCCAATGTCTGTTTTGTGATGGTCGCGGGGATTTTGGTTATCAAAATCATTAGTGCCGCCTCCTCCTCAAAGGAGAGTATGGTTAGTTCACTGCTGTTTGCCTTTCTACTCTGTGGTTTGGTTGGCGTAGGAATTACCGCTACCGTTCGTGGCGTAAACGCATATAGGGACAAAAAGTCGCAGAAAGACAATAACCCCATATCTGGACAGATGGCGGTATCTCCCCCAGGACAGACCTCCAGTGTAAACGAGCCCCCCTCTGCACCTATAGCAGCCTCTGCACACCCAACACAAACCAAAGCGCCTGAATTGTTTGGGGATGATGGTGACCCCCAAAAAGAAGCTGCAATTTACAAATCGCTCGAAAAGAGATACAAGAAGCTACATCCAGAATTAGCCTTAGATTCACATGTTGTTCCAGGCATCGTTCCGATAGAGGCTGTTTCTTGGATCAATGAACAACTCAGGAAGAAAGGATATCATTTTCATCTTTATACGAAGAATTGGCTAGCAGAAGACACCCCCGCCGGTATCAGAATTGGAGATGGAGGAACTCTGTTCGTTATTGGTGGAAATATCAGTAATAATCCACAAGGGGTTGTCGGAGGAGATAACTCAAAAGTATTTGTGGAGGGGACGAACATTACTGGGACGGGGAATGCTACCGGGACGGGGAATGTTCAAAAAAGGTATATTAGGCTCCCTCAAACACCTTGACAAATTATAATTATTGTATTACATTTATTTCAGTGAGGCTCTATGGCGAACATACTTAACACGGATAAGCAGATCGCAGTGATCGGCGCATTGGCTGAAGGTTCAAGTATCCGGTCGATTGAGCGGATCACCGGCATCCACCGCGATACGATCATGCGGCTTGGCGTGAAAGTCGGGCAGGGCTGCACCGCCATGATGGACGCCGAGATGCGCAACCTCCCTTGCGCTCGGCTGGAACTTGACGAAATTTGGGGTTTTGTTGGGAAGAAGGCTCGCACGGTCAAGAATGACGATGGAAAGAGCGTCGGCGACGTTTGGACATGGTGTGCTATCGACGCAGACACGAAGCTGGTACCTACCTTCATGGTCTCAGACCGCAGCCAATTTGCCGCCTATGCCTTTGTCGCAGACGTTGCCAGCCGTATGGCTACCCGCGTCCAGATCAGCACCGATGGATTCTATGCTTACACGCGGGCTATCAAGCGGTCTTTTGGACCAAATGTAGATTATGGCAAGATTATCAAGGTATACGGAACAAACGAGTTTGGGGAACGCCGCTACAGCACATCTGGTGTGCTCTCCTCTGAAAAGATTGTCACCAGCGGCCATCCGAACTACGACCTGATTTCGACTAGCTACGCGGAGCGGCTGAATGCGACTACCCGGCTGCACATGCGGCGGTTGACTCGGCTCACGCTGGCTTTCTCTAAGAAACGGGAAAACTTCGAGGCGGCGGTAGGTCTGCACTTCGCCTATTACAACTTTGTGAAGTCTCACAACACTTTGCGTTGCACTCCGGCTATGGCGGCAGGAGTGGCAGCGACAAAATGGAATGTTGGGGAATTGCTTGAGGCCGTCGCATGACAGTGATTGAGCAATTAGGGGAAGTGATTCAGGAACTTCACGGCGTTAAGGCTACGCACCGCGAGAGCGTGCCGGTAAAGGAAACCTGGAAAGGGAAAACGATCTGGGAGGGGGTAGTGGAAGTCTTTCATTTGCATGGGCACCCGGAGACCGATACGGCGTATGCGTGGCTACACGATACCGGAGACCCCGCAAATCCCCTTCCCGTCACTGTCCTACATATCGATCCGGCCCTATCTCCAGCCAAAGCAGTGAGAGCTTTCATCATTCGGGAGTATGACAATGCCCCAACCGAAGCCTAAGAAGGTTGGACGACCAAAGCTACCTAAAGGAGAAGCGAAGGGCGGCTTTGTGATTGTGCGCTTGAGCCCAGAGGATCGAAGGCGCGTGGAAATGGCAGCGAACGCCAGCGACAAGACAGTCTCGGCTTGGGTCCGCAGTACGTTGCTGGCGACGATTGGGCGATGAATGATCCAAATTAGGACACTACCCACCTGCGACCCCTAAAACAGTGTCCAAAAAAGGGGGAGGGGGTGGGGGTATTTTCTTTTCGCCCCGGGTCTGGCCAGATTTGCAATCGAGTGTTCAATTCTCCGCATGAAAGAAGTATGCGCTAAGAACGAGAAATTAACGGCAATGCAATCTGGCAGAAGGCCGCACCCGGGAAAGGGTTGTGGTTCCGGGAGTAAGGGATCAGGGAAGCTCTTTGCCATCTTGACCTTTTACCGCAGGCCTGGACTTGAGCCATTGGCGCAGAATGATCTTGGTGATGCATGTTACCTGATCGTTCTTTCCGGGATAGAGGTCGCGGATCGTAAGCCGGATTTCGTTGGCGTCGTCAGGATACTTCGGGAGATCGACCCAGTCGTAGCCGCGATCAGAGTCAATCCATTCTGAAAAAAACTCGTCTCGCAGAATCGCCTCTCGCCTGTATTCTCCGTTCACCGTTACGTCAACGGATTTAATCCGCGCATGATTGAACCAATCCTGCTGATCCATTCCGCAAGCGGGAATCAATCCGAGTTGATCGATGTGCGCCGGCTTCTTCAGCGAAAGCGTTATCGTCGCGCCGATTCCAGGGGAGTGTGCTGGCCTCCATTGCGTGTCGGGTTGATTATCACGGACATTCGCTATTGGAAAATCTTCGGCACTTGAATCGGCGCTGACGGTGTAGCCCAATGAAAGAAAGGAGTACTTCCCGCTCTGTGCAACATAGAAACCCTCCGGTCCTGAATCCCCGTAAATGGCGATCACCGTTGAGCGGTTATTCATGCTCACGATGATGTTGTCGGCGGCATTGGGTTTGAGGTTGTGAAATGTCCAGAGATACTTATCACCGTCACGTTGGAACCGGCCGTTCGGCGCCATGATGAGCCGGCTCGGATCGACGCTGACAGCTTGGATCATCACCTTGCCGTCAACAATCGGTCCTTTCCACGCTGCACCCGTCGAGAGTACGTAAGCAAAGCGGTCGTCGCAAGTGTCCGAGTCATCGGAGTATCCTCCGCTGCAATAGGCGTAGAGCGAGTCGTATTCGATGTGAATGTGGCGTCTCTGGCCCGCGCTGAAGGGGACGGTCGAGGCATACCAATCGAGAGCATAAGGGTGTTGCTCCGGCGGAATGTCGTCCATCTCGCCCATGTCTCTGAATTTTGCGTCGAAGAGAGACTTCAAAGGCGTGGGGTCGCCGGACTTGATGGCGTAAGGGACGGGCTGGCCGTCGGCAGAGATGGAGTAGTCCGCGATCTCTGCGTATTGTTGGCCCTCAAGCCGCGCAGCAAGGCTTGGGAAACCGGCGCGAACATTGACTGCGCCACCCGCGTTGTGAAGGGTGTAATCCACTTGGACCCGGGCGTGGTCCCGGTAGAGGCGAATCACCAGGTTCTCGTTTAGCATTTCAACCTGGCCAGTTCCAAAAGAATGGAAGTCGCCCGTTGCTACACTTCCGCCGGCAGTACTACCCCAGTTTGCCCAGAGGGGAGCGCCGCTCACTAAGAACGCAAGGGCGGCGGAAAGGATACCGAGCTTTCTCATGGCCATTCAGCTTTCGACGGCCATTGTAGCTCCTTGTGTGGCTTGAGCCCGCAGGGGCCTACAGCGCCGCTGTTGCCTCGGCTTCGCTGGTGAAGAGCTGGGCGTACTTGGTGATGCCCACCATGGTGAAGACCTTGGTGAAATGCGCCGAGAGACCGAAGGCATAGACCTTCTGGCCGGAGTTGGAGGCCTCAATCAGCATCTGGATGACCAGCGCGATGCCGCTCGAGTTGATGTAGTCCACCTTGGTGAAATCGAGCAGGATGATCTTGGCCGTAGCTTTGGGCAGAGCCTGGTAAGCGCCCAGCACCGCGTCTTTCGAGGTGCTGGCGATATCACCCTCGAAACGCAACACAGTCACGTTGTGGCCTGCCGGGGTGGAAAGTTGATCAACGCGCGATTTCGTTTCGGTCTGCACTCGGGTCTAGCCTCCGTTTTTGCCTGGCTGCTGTAGATCTATATTGCCGTGGGGTCAATTTACCTTTAGGGGGTCAATCCGGGTCCTTGTCGAGCCTGATCACTAGCCGGACATAACTGCTTTTTCCATTAACGCCGGCCACCCACTCCGCCTCGTCGACCAGCGCCTGGATAAGGAACATACCCATGCCACGCGGATCTTCTTCGCCGTGCATTTTGCGGTCGATGTCGGGCTTGGCGGGTTGGGTTTTCATGCCCTTGCCGTCGTCGATCACCTTCACTTCAAGCGAGTCTTCGCCGGCCGAAAGCACCACGCCCACCGAAAGCTTCTCGTTGAGGCGATTGCCGTGCTCGATGGCGTTGATACAGGCCTCGGCCACGGCGGTCTTCAAATCTTCGATGCGGTCTTCGCGAAAGCCCATCAGCTTGGCTACGGCCGAGGCAGTGCTCATGGCAACTTTTTCAAAGCCAAGGCGCGAGGGCAGGCGGACTTCAACCGACGTGGCCTTCGGGGGGCTCATGCCACCATCTCCGTTTGTTGCGTTCCGCGGCTCAAAGCCATTGCCGTCATGTCGTCTCCCTGCGCGCCACCCTCGGCAAATTCCGTGAGGGCGCCCCATAATGCATCGAGGATACCATCGGCGTTTGGCGAGGGGCACCTGGAAAATTCATCTAAAAGGCGTTCCGGGCCAAATTCTTCATCCCCCCGGAATACTTCAGTAAGGCCATCGGTGTAAAAAAGCAGCCGGGAGCCGGGCGGGAACTGGCCTTGCTCAGAAGAATAGCGCATGCCCGGCACCAACCCCAGCGGCGTCCCCGTGGCTTTGAATTCGTGGGGCGATGCGCCGGGAACGATGAGGAATCCCGGATTGTGGCCGGCATTGACCACCTCAAGGGCGCCGGCCCCGGGGTCAATGCGCATGAAGATGGCGGTGACGTAGCGGCGGCGCGCCTGCTCGCCCTCGGCCCAGTGGTGCTGGTTCATGCGCGTGGCCAGCTCGTCGAGGGGCAGGCCGGTCGCCGCAATGCCGCGCAGCGCGGCGCGAAAGCTGGTTGACATGATGGCCGAAGCCAGTCCCTTGCCGGCCACGTCGGCCACCACCATCAGCAGTTTGCCATCGGGCTCCTCAACAATGTCGAGGTAATCGCCGCCCACCTCGTAGCAGGTGTCGGAGCGGAAGGCGATGGAATAGCCTCCAATCTCGGGCAGGCGCTGGGGAAGGAGCGAGCGCTGGATGTCGCGGGCAGCGTCCAGGTCCTGCTGCAGGCGGGCGAATTCCAGGTTGCGTTTGTGGTTGCGCGCGTTCTCAAGAGCTACGGCGGCCTGCAGCACCAGGCCCTCGAGAAAGTCGGCCTCGTAAATGCTCAGGGAGCGGTTCTCAGGCGTGGCCACCACAAGCTCGGTCATGCGCTTGCCGTCGCGGTCGTTCAGAGGGAAGGTATGCATTGCCGGACCGTCGGACGTGCGGGTGGGATCCTGGCCAAACGTCAGGCCGACATCGGGAAAAGCGGCCCCGGCCATCTCCAGCTCGCGCACCACGATGCGCAGCACCTGTTCCAGCACCTCGCGCTCGTGAATCGTGGAGTGGACCTGGCGCGAAGCCTCAAGCAAGGCCTGCAACCTGAAGACCTGCTGCTGCAGATCGATTGTTTCGCCATTGCCCGCAAGCTGGGCTTCGAGCTCCATTTTGAACAGCCTCCGTGGAATCTCAATGTAGCATGGCAGGGGCACTGGAAGGCATTGCAATCGGGCAGGTACTGAATTTTGCCCGATTTGCTGGCCGCGATCCTGATGAGCGGGCCATGACTGGGGGTACTTCGGGGTTACGACCGGGTGGGCAACGATGCAGGCGCGAACGGGATCTTATTCAACAGGACATGAGTCTTCACTGAACGGCAGCTTCTTCTTGCCGCCCAAGGCGAACGTAACTTTTATCGTCGTTTGCACCTCGACGGGTTCGCCGCGCAAGAGATAAGGGCGGTACTTCCACTCTCGGATGGCCTTGAGCGAAGGTTCCTGTAGAATCGCCGGGCCGCACTCGACGTGAAGGTCCAGAATCTCTCCTGTTTTAGAGATTGTGGCCTTAAGGATCACAATTCCGGATATGCGGGCCCTTTTGGCTTTTGCAGGGTATTCAGGATTGACCTTGTGGATTAGCATGCCAACCGCCATATCTTCAGGAATGATGACCGGCTTCGAATCGGATCGAGGCACATTTACTGGCGTGTCGGCCAGAGGGGCGTCCTCAGAAAAATGGCCCATGAGGCCCAATGTGGCCTCATATGCGCCGTATTCATCGGAATGAAATTGGTACCGGTTCTGCCCATTTGCGGAAGTTGAATTCAGCGCGATAAAAACCAAAGCTGCTGTGAAACAGCGGAGTTCGTGCTTCACGGGAGTGAAACCGCCCTTTCGGAGATCACCACGATTCTACCCCGTTCTGGGAGTATCACCGCCTAACCGGAAATTACTCTTTGACGAACACCTCCAGGCACCTTAATCCTGCCGCCCGCGAACCGTGCCGCAGCCCAGGCAATTACTCCGCCGGTTTTGGCATCTGGCCCCACGCTATGCCGTACACCTGCTGGGTGATGTGGTAGTGAAGCTTCTGGCCCCAGGCAATCGCCGCATCCTCAAGCGGAATGCTGCCGCAGTTGAGGAAGTACTCGGCCATCCCCTGATCGGGAAACCGCTCGAGCGCGGCGACCAGGTCTTTCTCGGTCCCCGGCGCGCCCAGGCTCACATAAAACTGGTACGCACCCGCCACGATGGCGATATCGTGAGCGCCCAGTGCGCCCACCAGCGCATCGCGGGGCCGGGTATCCTTCTGCTGTTTCATCGCCAGGCCGCCCAGCGCCTCTGCAGCCAGCCGGCGCGTGTTCTCGTTGGGATCGTGGAGCAGGGGGATGAGCGGCTCGATGGAGGCCGTGCCGAGCGAGGCCAGTTGCCGGGGCACACCATCGCGACCGATTGGCCCGTGCTGCATGTAGTCGATGAGCGGGGCCACGGCGCGAGGGTCGCCCAATGCCCCAAGGGCGCTGAGCAGGGCTGAATAGGTCATCGGCCGCACCGGCCCTGGATCGTCTGCTCTTTGAGTAATCACGCCATAAGGCTGCGGGGTTCCTTTATACGGCGAGGCCAGAAGGCCAAGCAACGGCGGAACGGCACGGGGATCGTGCGTATTGGCGAGAGCGTCGATGACGTAGTTCTGCAATCCGGGCTGATTCAGCAATCCGACCAGCGCATCTACCGCCGGCGAACCGATCCTGCCCAGGGCCATGATGGCGTCACTGGCAACGGCGGGGACGTTTGCCTTTGCCGCCGCCTCCAGTGCCGGAATCTCCCGCGCATCTTTCGGCCGGCCGAGTTGTTCCGCGGCGGACATGGCCAGCCGGGGGTCGGTGCTTTTGAGCGTGTCGACCAGGAGTGCAAGCGCCCTGGGGTCCTGCACCTTTCCCAGGAGTCCCATGGCCCAATAGCGATCGACCTTCGGGTTCTTGCCCTGCGCAAAGGAGAGCATGGCGTCGATGGCCCTGGGATCGCGCGACGTGGCCAGCGTTTGAAGCGCACTCCAACTCACGCTTGCGTCGGGGTCCTGGACGAGCGCGACGAGCGCTTCAGCCACTTGCGGATCGCCGGTTTGGGCGGGCTTGAGATAGGTGACAGCGGCGTTGCGGACGCTGGGATCGGGATCGTGCAGGGCGGCGATTACGATGGGGATGCTCTCCGCGATCGGCAGCTCGCCGCTGGCACGCAGGGCGTTGGCGCGGGTTACCGGATCGGGATCGTTGAGAGCCGCGCGCAATGCCTCATGAAAATTGGGCGCGTTCAAGGTCTGGAGCGCAAAGAGCGCGATTTGCCGGACTTCGGGTTCAGGATCATCCAGAGCGGCGGTGAGCACCGGAATGGCGCGGGGATCATGGGAGAGAGCCAGGGTTTCCAATGCGCTGCTGCGCTCGGCGGGATCATCGCTCTTGACGGCTGCAAGCAACGGCTCAATGGCGGCCGGCCCAAACTGCAGCAGCGCCATCGACGCAGCCCTGACCCTGGAAAGACTGGCGACCAGCGGCGCAATCGCGCGGGGATCCTGGCTTTGGCCCAGCGCCATTGCCGCCGACATGCCGACGCTTTCGTCGGGGTCGTCGAGCAGGTGAATGAGCGGCTCGACCGCCTGCGGGGCTTTGAACCGGCCAAGACCCATTGCCGCATAGGCGCGCACCTGGGAGTCGGGGTCGGCGAGGGCCGCAATCAGCGGCTCGATCGAGCGGGGATCGGCGAACTTGGCCAGAGCGTCAGCCGCATAGCGGCGGAGTTCGACGTTCGGGCTCTTGAGCCGGTCGATCTGGAGGGTGACGTTATCGGGAGGCGTTTGCGCGACTAGGGAGCAGGCAAATCCGGCCCAGAAGAGGAGAAAAAAGAGCCCTCTGCGCGCCCTGTTGCGGCAGATGAAGGAGCGCGAGGGTTTCATAGGCAGAGATTACCACTGGTTACCCGCCGCCAATGTGATTTTTCGCCCCTTCACGCCCGGCGCTTCCGGCAGGAGTATGCTGTTGGCACTATCCGCTACAAGGGAGAGCGGTCTCAATGGACCTGATGAGCCTCGCCATGAAATTTGGCTGGATACCTGTCGTCGTCATTCTCTTCATTCTGCTGTACAAAGCCATCCTGCGATTCATCTTTGGGACGGTCATTGTAGCCAAGGACCAGATTGGCATCGTGAACAAGAAGTGGGTGCTGTTCGGGAGCCACCGCACCCTGCCCGACGGCGCAATCGTGGCGCTGAACGGTGAGGCCGGCCTGCAGGCCGACACGCTGGCGCCGGGGATCCATTTCGGACTGTGGGCATGGCAATACGCCGTAACGCTGGCCCCTTTCACCACCATCGACAAGGGCCAGATCGGCATTGTGGAGGCACGCGACGGCAAGCCGCTGTCGAGCGGGCGCGTGCTGGCCAAGGCCGTCGACTGCAACTCGTACCAGAACACGCGGCAGTTTATTGCCAGCGGCGGCGAGCGCGGGCCGCAGATCTCGGTGATTCCGCCCGGAACCTATCGCATCAACACTGCCATGTTTACGGTGCTGCCGGCGGAGGTGCTGGAGATTCCCGACAACTCGGTGGGCATTGTGACCACCAAGGACGGAACCCCGTTGCCGACCGGCGAGATCGCCGGCAAGGAGACGCCGGGCCACAACATGTTCCAGGACGGCGAGGTCTTCATCCACAACGGCGGGTACAAGGGATTGCAGGAGCAGGTCATTTTGGCCGGACGGTACTTCATCAATCCGCGGTTTGCAACGGTCGAGATCAAGCCGATGACCGAGGTGCCGATCGCCAACGTAGGCGTGGTAATTGCCTATGTGGGCGCGGAAGGAGTGGATCAAAGCGGCGACGCGTTCAAGCACGGCAACCTGGTGAAGAAGGGCCAGAAGGGCGTGTGGGTGGAACCGCTGGACCCCGGCAAATACGCGATCAACCCATACACCCACAAGGTGGAGCTCGTTCCCACGGCCAACATCGTGCTCAACTGGGCCACCGGCAAAAGCGAAGCGCACAAGCTGGACGAGCGGCTGTCGACCATTACTGTGCGCTCTTCGGATGGTTTTACCTTCAACCTCGACGTGAGCCAGATCATCCACGTGCCGCGCAACGACGCGCCCAAGGTGATTGCGCGCTTCGGCACCATGGCCAACCTGGTGACGCAGGTGCTGGAACCGACCATCGGCAACTACTTCCGCAACGCGGCGCAGACATCCGATGTGATCGAGTTCCTGAAGAAGCGCAGCGACCGCCAGTCAGAAGCCAAATTGGCAATTTCAGCGGCTCTGGTGGAGTACAACGTGAACGCCATCGATACGCTGATCGGCGACATCACGCCGCCTGAAGCGCTGATGAAGACGCTCACCGACCGCAAGATCGCCGAGCAGGAACAGGTGACTTACAAGACGCAGCAGCTTGCCGAAGAGACCCGCAAGGACCTGCAACAGGCGAAAGCGATGGCCGACACGCAGGCCCGCGTGGTGGACGCGGAGCGGAGCGTCTCGATTGCCGACTTTGCCGCGCAGGCGGTGGTGAAGCAGGCCAACGGCGAGGCGCTGTCGAAGACCATCAACGCCGACGCCGACGGCAAGGTGATTATCACTGTGGGCAATGCCGAAGCCGAGAAGACGCGCGCCGTGGGTACCGCCGAGGCCGATGTGATCAAGATGAAGATTGCGTCGATGGAGTCGGGCAACTACGCGGCGGTGCAGATTGCGCAGGCGCTGGCGTCGAACAGAATCAAGCTGGTTCCCGACATCATGGCAGGCGGAGGCGGCGACCAGGGCAGCCTGATCAACGTGCTGCTGGCGAAGATGCTGCAGGGCGGCGCGAGCGGCGGCGGAACGGCAAGCCAGACGGGCGGCGAACAGAAGTAAGGCGCTGCTTTGTCCGTGAGCGCGCGCGTTTCGGCGCTGGAGCGACAAGCTGCGGCGCCGAAGATGCTTGCGTTCCACCTTTGCCATTCGGCAGTGGCCGAGGACAGGTCGAAATGAAAGCGAATTCCATGAAAACCGCTCTTCACTCACGCGCCTTTCTGACGGGAATGATGGCCCTGCTGGCAGTTTCTCAACTGTCGACGGCCCAAAAGCCGGCGGACTCGCAGGACGAACCCCATGGAATGATTGCGACCCAGGCCGGGTTCCTTGCGCTCGACATTCCCAAGGGCTGGACGCAGAGTGAGGGACCTGGGCTGGCGTTCTTTTTGCCTGAGGGGGTGAAAACGCGCGACGCCCAGGCATGGATGGTGATCTCCGCCTCCCCCGTTGGGCCGAAGGCTGACGACAAAGACGCCGATGCATTCATTCAGTCGGACATTGCCGGCTTCAAACAGGCGTATCCCAAAGGAACAGTCAAGCCCGAGGCTCCGATCGACCTGCCGGTCGCGAAGCAAAAGGCCAGGGTGTACGAGTTTGCGAGCGGTGCGGGGTACAACGCGTTTGAATTGGTGGTTTATATCGAGGACTACCACAAGGTGTGGACGATTACGCTGAGCGCGAAGAGCGCCGATGCCTTGGCCCAGGCGAAACCAGCGCTCGCTGCGTTTGCGGCGTCGTATCGCGGAAGTATTCAGATGGGATCGCCGGACTAGCCGGCGTTGAGGACCGCTGCCCCGGCCTCCGCCAATCTCATGAACTCCCGATGCGCGCGCCTGTCGTCGCGCCTATGGTATCGTCGAAACTATCCCGATTACGGCCCTTGGGATTTCCCTGTGACTATTGGCCTTCTTCTCCGATGGAAGGCGCCGATTTTGATTCTTTCGCTTTCGCCCCGGCCGGAGCGGCGCACACGTGTCTATTTATTTAACTGAAACCCTGCTTCGCATGTTCAAACGAAAGTGGAAGGTGATGCGATGAGTCCGCCCCAGAATCCCGACGATCTCAACCTGGTTCTGACCCTGGAAGAGATCGCCAGCCTCGCCGAAGAGGAGGGCAAGCCGGCCGAGGTGCTGATGAAGATCGTGGCGCTGATCGCCGCGCGATTCCACACCGACGTCTGTTCGGCCTACCTGCTTGAGCCCGATCGCTCGAACCTGGTGCTGGCCGCGACGGTCGGTCTCCATCCCCGATGTATCGGCACGCTGCGCATGCCCATCCACGAAGGGCTTTCGGGACTGGTTGCCGAACAGTTGCTCCCGGTATGGGTTGCGGATGCCCGCATTCATCCACGCTACAAATACTTCGAGAAATCGGGCGAGGAGGAGTATCGCTCGTTTCTGGGAGTGCCGCTCATCGATCGCGGCGTTCTGCAGGGCGTGCTCGTCGTCCAGACCAAGGAAAAGCGCGACTTCCGCGAAGACGAGATCATGATGCTGGTTGAAACCGCCGGGCAGGTGGCGCCGATTGTGAGCGAGGCGCGCACTCTGGACCGGTTTATCGCCCCGGCGCAGGAGAAGTTATGGGAGCTGGCGCGCAATGTGTGGTGGTGTTGGGATCACGATTGCTCCAGCATCTTCCGCGATCTGAACCCGACGCGCTGGCGGCAACTCAATCAGAATCCCATCTCGCTGCTCAACGAGATGCCGCTGGGCGAGATTGAAAAGCGCGCCAGCGAGCTGGTGCTGCACAGCCGCATCAACTACGTCTATCGCCGCCAGCAGGAGTACCTGAAGGCCGACCGCACCTGGGGAGCGAATCATGCCGGTGTGCTGCGCACGCGCCCGGTTGCGTACTTCTCCGCCGAGTTCGGACTTCACGAGTCGTTGCCCATCTACTCCGGCGGCCTGGGCGTTCTGGCCGGCGACCATATCAAGAGCGCATCCGATCTTGGAATTCCCCTCTTTGGCATCGGGCTCTTTTACAGCCAGGGCTACTTTCTGCAACGGCTCGACGACAAGGGTTGGCAGCGCGAGGAGTATCTCGAAACCGACGTCAACCAGCTGGCCATGCAGCCGGCCATCGGCGTCAACGGCGAGCCGGTCACGATAGAGATTGCCACCCGCGGCCCGACCATCCGCGCCAAGGTCTGGCGTGTGAAGGTGGGCCGCTGCGACCTGCTGCTGCTCGACTCCAATGTTGAGGGCAACGCGCCCGAAGATCGCGATACCACCTCGCGGCTTTACGGCGGCGACTCGCGCACCCGCCTGCGGCAGGAGCTGCTGCTGGGCGTGGGAGGGTATCGCGCGCTCAAGGCCATGGGCATTACCCCCGGCGTGCTGCACTTGAATGAGGGCCACAGCGGCTTTGCGGTCTTCGAGGCCATCCGTTCGCGCATGGAAGAGGAGGGACTGGACTTCTACGCGGCGGCCAGCATGATTCCGCGGGAGGTGATCTTTACCACCCACACGCCGGTGCCCGCAGGCCACGACCGGTTCACCGCCGAATTGATCGAAGAACATCTTGGACCGCTGCGCGAAGAGCTGGGCATCACGCACGAGAACCTGATGGGCTTCGGCCGCGTGCAGCCCACCGATTACGGCGAACCGTTCTGCATGACGGTGCTGGGCCTCAAGCTGGCGCGGCGCGTCAACGCAGTGTCGTCGCTGCATGGCGAGGTGTCGAGAGCCATGTGGAAGGGACTTTATCCGGGCCGTCCCGAGGATGCCGTGCCAATCGGCCACGTGACCAACGGCGTGCACGTTCCCTCGTGGCTGGCGCCGCAGATGGGCCGGCTCTACGACCGTCACCTGGGCGTGAACTGGCACAAGCAGAGCGGCGCCGACCACACCTGGGCCGCAATTGAAGACGTGGACGACGGCGAGCTGTGGGAGACTCACCTGAGCCTGAAGGCACAGCTGCTGGAGTTTGTGCGCCGCCGGGCGCGCGAGCAGGCCGAGCGCCGCAACGAGCCGGCCGAGAAGCTCAAGCGGCTTGACAAGCTGCTCTCGCCCGACGCATTGACCATCGGATTTGCACGGCGTTTTGCCACCTACAAGCGGGCGAATTTGTTGCTGAAAGACATTGAGCAGTTCGCGGCCATGGTGAACGACGCCAAGCGCCCGGTGCAGTTTGTATTCGCGGGCAAGGCGCATCCCCACGACGAGCCGGGCAAGCGCATCCTGCAGCAGATCGCACAGCTGATGCGCAGTCCCGAATTCGCCGACAAGTTCGTCTTCATCGAGGACTACGACATCAACGTGGGCCGGCACTTTGTGCAGGGCGTGGACGTGTGGCTCAACAATCCGCGCCGTCCGCTCGAGGCCTCGGGCACCAGCGGGCAAAAAGTGGTGCTCAACGGCGGATTGAATCTTTCCATTCTCGACGGGTGGTGGGCCGAGGCCTACGACGGGCTGAACGGATTCGCCATCGGCCGCGGGCGCACCCACTCCAACATGGATGTGCACGACAGCCGCGACGGCGACGATCTGTACCGGGTGCTGCTCGACGAGGTGATCCCGCTCTACTACCAGCGCGATCGCGATGGCCTGCCGCGCGGCTGGATCAGCCGCATGAAGCGCACCATCCGCACGCTGGGCTGGCGCTTCAACGCCGACCGCATGGTGATGGACTACACCTTGAAGTGCTACATCCCCGCGGCGGGAGGAACGTCGAGCGAGATACGGCTGCTGGTGTGAGAAGAGCAGCGGAGTTAGCGGGGTTAGCGGGGTTAGCGGCGCTAGCCGCTACACGAATGGAGCAGAGGCCCTCAGGCCTCTGAGTTGACACGACGCTTGGCTCATTTTCAGGAAGCAGCACAAGAAATGGCCGGCGGAGCTTAACGCGGCGATTTTGCCAAAAGAGTATCTATTGATCCGGGCCGTAAATAGTGTGTCGGCCTCCCAGATTCGTTCGGCTAATTCCTGATCGCGGAGCATCTTTGGATCGCATTCGCGCTCGTGGTTCATTCGACTCGTTCCCTGGGTGGTAACCTGACGGCCACCATGCCTCACCTTGGACCACTTGTGTTCGGCCCTGATTTCTTCCTTCAATGGCAGCGAAACCGGTCCCTTCAGGGCTGCTAATCAGTCAGCCCGACCGGAACCGAAGAATGTGTCCATTTAACACATAAATATTTCAGTAGTGTTAATAAATTATATTAATTGTGTTAATTGTCACATCCAGTTGTTTATGTGTTGGCGCCTAATGGGCTCTGTATAGGGGTTGAAATGGAGGAAGTCAAATGAAGATCCTCATTCTAACCGCTTTGGCTGCAACAGCTTCCCTCGGCATCGGGTACGCGGATCATCCCCAGCCAAACGTAGCGATTTCGGTGCCTTGGACGCCCCCTGGCAACGGCAGGCAGATGTATATGAGCTATTGCGCACCGTGCCACGGTGTTTACGGCAGAGGAAACGGCCCGGTGGCCCCCCACCTTAGAAAACAGCCTGTCGATCTGTCTGCTTTGAGCAAGAGCAACGGAGGCAGATTCCCGGCAGAGCGCGTGAAGGCGGCGCTTCGATTTGGCGCGACGAACTCGCCACGCGCAACTGCGCAGATGCCGGTATGGGGCCCGATCCTTGCCGGGGTCGATAATGGCTATTCCGGACAATTCAGGGGAACGCCCCGGATTATCATCCTGAATCAGTACCTCGAATCGCTGCAGGCGAAATAGCACCGTGCGCTTTTTGTAGAACCGGTCAGCCGGGTGCCCCATCCCAGACGCGTTCTTTGCGCCAAGGTTGGGAGACCACGAATCCCAAAACAACGCGGGCCGGGCGACTCGAAAAGTCGATCGGCCCGCAAGGCCCGAAGCCCCAGCTCAATTCATCAGCACTGCTTGCCGGTCGTGCAGCGTCGAGCGGATCGCCGCGATTCCGGCTTCGAGATCGGGCAATGCCTTGAGGATCGCCTGGGCATCAACGCCGGTCACCGACTTGCGCATCAGCTCGCACTGGCCCACGAGCAGCGAGTCGAAGTGAATCAGGCTGGCGAGCGTCGGCGCCTCGAGCCGGTAGCGCTGCGTCATGCGATCGTTGGCCGGCGCGGGCAGTTGATGAATGAACTGTTCGAGTCCGGTGATTTCGCGATGCAGGCGCTCCAGCTTCTGCGCCGAGGCAACCGCCTCGGCATCAGGATAGGGTTTGGCGCGCGTGGGGGCGGGGAGAAACTCGCGCCGGTAATCGCTCTCGGCCGTGCTCACCGATCGAGCGCCCTCGCCCAGAAGCCACGCGGCCTTGCTGCGGACCATCTGATCGTCGGCGCGGAGCTGGTTCTCGACCTTGTAGAAGTTGTAGCCCCAGCCGTAGAACAGGTTGATGGCGATCTGCTCGATTTCGTCGGCCGCGTAAAAATGCTCTCCAGCCACTATTTGCCTCCACCCGGTCCCGGCAATCCGGCCTCGGCTCCGACGGAATAGAAGCCGGAAGGCTGCCCGCCGATGATGAAGGGCACGCCTGCGGCCGCGTTGGGCGCTGAAACCAGCCCTTTGTCGGCCATCTTGAGCGCCAGATAGTAGCGCACCGCCTCGACCGGCGTGAGGCCGATGGCCTGCAACGAGATGAGCTCGCGCATGCGCTCGTCCTTGGGCATGATGAGCACTTTGAGGTCGTTGAGCGTGATGCCGTAGGTCCTCAGGAACTCTGCAAGATGGTTCTTTACGAGCTCGCGAACTTCCTGGATGTGCTCGTTGATGTCTTCCATCTTGGTGACCTGAACGATCTGGTTGATGGACTGCTCGATCGCTGGCCCCGCGTAGTCGGCCACTTCCTTGGTGTCGATGATGTGGCCGTTGAAGGGCAGGTGGGTAATGAGGTCGAGCGCGGCCTCCTTGGTGTCGACGTGAATGTAGTAGTCCACCTGGTAGGCCATCTCAGCCATCTCTTCGCTGGTCGCAATTCCCTCGCTGCGCACCAGAAGCTTGGAGCGGTTGATGTAGATGACTTCGTAGACCCAAGGCGAGTTGCCGCCGAAGAATCCCTGCGCAATGGAGCCGATCAGGGGCTTATCGGGCGTGGTGAGAGCGTACTGGCCGGTCTCGTAAACGTTCAAGACCGCGCCGCGCGATTTAAGTATGCAGAAATGGTTGCTTTCAACGGTGAGCAGCGAGCCGGAGACGATGCTCTCATCGGCGATTTTGACGGCCAGAACCTTGGTGCCGAGAATGTCGGTGCCGTCGCTGGTAAGTGAGGTGATAACCTGCCGCGTAAGTGCCACGATCTTTCCCTCCTGCATGAAATGCGTTCGCGACCAAGGATACTCAACGAGGCTGGCCCCGCCAAGACATAAACGTGCAAACGAGGGAATAATTTGGCGCAAACGTGAGAGAGCTCACGCCGCGTGTGAACGACGCGTGAATGCAGGGTTAATTACGAGAAGATGCGGGCTATCGCGCTTCAGTCCACGAACACCGGCTCTTCCACCTTGGCGCGCTCCAGCAGAACCTGGGGATAGTACGCGTTGCGGTTGTACTGCTTCACCATGCGGTTGGTGTTGAAGTACGAGCCGTTGTAGGCCAGTGTGGTGCGCATCAGGCGGGCCCATTTTTCGGGCGCCTCAAGATACAGCGGAACCACCGCCGACTCGAGCTTGCGATACATCCACTCGGCCTCTTCCCGGTCGTTGGCGCCGTCTTCTATCGCCCATCCGGTAAAGCCTTCGATGCAACCCTCGATCCACCATCCATCCAGAATCGACAAGCTGGGCACGCCGTTCATCGCGGCTTTCATGCCGCTGGTGCCCGAGGCCTCGTAGGGGCGGCGCGGCGTGTTTACCCACACATCCACGCCGGCGGTCATCTTGGCGCCCAGGCCCCAGTCGTAGTTTTCGAGGTAAAGGATGTGCAGGGCATCGCTGGAGAACTGGGCGGCATCTTCCACCACGGACTGGATAAGCGCCTTGCCGGGGCCGTCCTGCGGATGAGCCTTGCCGGCAAAGATAATCTGCAAACCGCCGGCAGCTTCAGCGATGGCCGCAAGCCGCGCGGGATCGGTGAACAGCAACGACGCGCGCTTGTAGGTGGCGGCGCGGCGCGCAAAGCCGAGAGTAAGCACCTTGGGGCTGAGCACCACGCCGGTGCGGGAACCCACTTCGGCCAGCAGCTCTTCCTTGGCGCGAGCATGAGCCTCCAGAATCTTCGCCTCCGGCACGTCGATGGCATTGCGCAGGTAAAGATTGTCGCGCCGCCATGCGGGAATATGCTCGTCGAGCATCTGCTGCACCGGCTCAGAAACCCAGGTGGCCGCGTGGACGCCGTTGGTGATGGTCCCGATTTTGTACTCGGGGAACATCTGCTGCGAAACCTTGCCGTGCTTCATGGCAACCGCGTTAGCATGGCGCGAAAAGCGCAGCGCCAGCAGCGTCATGTTGAACATGCCGTCGCGAAAACAGCCGAGCTGTTGCAGGCGCGCCGTGCGCTCGCCGCCCAGAATGCGGATCGACTGCTCGGTTGAAAAGCGATCGTGACCGGCGGGCACCGGCGTGTGGGTGGTGAAAACGCATTGCCGCCGCACGTGCTCAATGTCAGTCTCTGTAGCCGCTCGCAGCGGGCCGCCGCAAAGCTGCCTCTCAAGCAGCGCCAGGGTGAGCAACGAAGCGTGACCCTCGTTCATGTGGTAGACGTTTACCCGAAGACCGATCGCATTGGCCATGCGCACGCCGCCCATGCCCAGCACGATCTCCTGCTGCATCCGGTAGTTTTCGTCGCCGCCGTAGAGATGGTCGGTGAGGCCGCGGTCCCACCCGGTGTTCAACTCGAGATCGGTATCGAGCAGGTAGACGGGAACAATGTGTCCGAAGCGGCCCTCGATGTCGTAGCGCCAGGCACGCACATTCACGATGCGCTCTTCAATCAACACCGTGACGCGGGCGGGCTCTTCCACGCAGAAATCCGCGGGGTTCCAGGACTGCACGGTTTCGGTCTGCAGCCCGTTCGGCGCAAGATGCTGCTGGAAATATCCTTTGCGGTGCAGCAGGGTAAAGGCAACCAGCGGGATGCCGAGATCGGCCGCGGAGCGCAGGGTATCGCCGGCCAGCATGCCCAGGCCGCCCGCGTACGTGGGCATCTCAGGGCGTATGGCGATCTCCATTGAGAAATAAGCTACGTGACCTGCGCTGGGAAAAATTTCGTAAGAAGGTGGTTTGGTTGACGTTGGTTGCATGTTTTATGAATCTCCGCCGCGTTCAGGACCCGGCTGTACACTGCTTTACCGGGAAAACCGAGCCTCGTTCACCCGGTCTTCCCTGTCCCTCGTCGGAGGAAACACCAAACAAGTTTAGCAAGGAGAGCAGGCCGTCTGTCGCTGGCTCCTTCGTGTTATGGAATACGCTTTCCTGCGCCTGCCGATTATCGTTCTTCTTCTCCCGATCGAGGAAAACACCGCGTGGAATTCTTTTCGATTGACGGCGCTATTCCAGCCGGTGAGCCCCATCCGATGCGTGGCAGATGTGAATCTGCGGCTCGATGCCGATCCTGGCGGCGTAGCGGTCAGCCAGCGTCTTCGCGAACCCGGCCGCGTCTTCCAGTTCTACCAGATTCACGGTGCAGCCGCCAAAGCCGCCGCCCGTCAGCCGCGCGCCGATCAGCCCGGGCAAATCCTGCGCAAGCTCAACCATGGCGTCAGCCTCGGGGCAGCTGGCTTCGAAGTCCTGGCTGTAGCTGCGGTGGGCCTCGGCCATAAGCCGGCCAAGTTCCGCCAGATTGCCGCTCAGCAACGCTTCGGCCGCGGCCACGGTGCGCAGGTTTTCGCCGATGATGTGCCGGGCGCGCAGATAGGATTTCGGGGCCATCTCGCAGCCCCATTTATCAAGATCTTCAAGTGTGCAGTCGCGCAGGAATTTCACCCCGGGCCGGTGGCCGGCGATGACCGCACAGGCCGCCTCGGCCTCGGCGCGGCGGGTCTTGTAGTCTCCGCCGGCGATGGAGTGCTTGACCATGGTGTTGGCGATGACCAGAGCCACGTTTGCCGGGATTGGCGCAAGTTTGTAGCTCAGATCGCGGCAATCGAGCAGAATCGCATGATTTTCTTTGCCGTTGGCGCTGATGAACTGGTCCATGATGCCGCAGCTGGCGCCCACAAACTCGTTTTCGGCGCGCTGGCACAGGCGCGCCAGCACCGGCCCGGGATACTCCGCCTCAAGCAGCGAGAGAATCGCGAGCGCCGTCGAGACTTCAAGAGCCGCGGAACTGGAGAGTCCCGAACCAATTGGAACATCGCTCCACAGGCTGAGGCTGAAGGCAGGGATCCGGTGGCCCTCCCCGGCTAGAATCTGCGCGACTCCGATCGGATAGTCGGTCCAGCGATGGCGGGCCGCGGCGGGCAGAGCGGCCGCATCGAAGATGGCCTCTTCACCAAAGTTCTCTGAGTAAATGACGGTTTTGCCGTCGGCGCGCGGAGAGATGGCAGCCAGTGTGGCGAAGTTGATGGCCGCGGGCATCACGAATCCTTCGGCGTAGTCGGTGTGTTCGCCAATCAGGTTTACGCGTCCTGGCGCAACAAAAAGAGCCGGCTCCGCATTAAAGCGGGCCAGATGGGTCGAACGAAAAACATCGGGATCGTGCATGGGGTTTATTTCCCTCAAAAAAATGCGCCTGAGATTTTCCGGCTGGCCTGCTCCGGGTCTCTAGGGTTGCGGCGGCGCTGACAACGTTTTCTTTTCTGTCCGCACCGCCCCCTCAGATATTACTCTTTCCCAGCGTCGCTGAGCCGTTCCCAGATGCGGTTAAGCCACGCCTCATGTTCCGGTTTCATCAACACCGAGCGCAGGCAGGTAACAGCGCCGGCCGCGCTTTCGGCATTGCCGAAGGCTCCAAACCATGACCCCGGCAATTGTACGAGAGCCAGGTGCAGATCACGCACGGCGCAGGCATCAAAAACCCTCTGCGCCCGGTCTGAAGCCTCCGGTGCGCTTCCCGCTGCGAGCGCCCACACCACGATGTCGAGCTCCGGCGGACCGGCGGCGAGCGGCCGGAAACGGCTGCCGGCGCGCAATCGGCGATCAAGCTCCAGGGCCGCGCGCCTTCCCGCGGTCAGCCCGCGGGCAAACTCGCCGCCCGGCTGGAGCGGCAAAAGCTGCTGCGTGGCCCACAGCGCCACCGCAGCGGCCCCGGCGCGGGAGCACTCAAGGCTGATCTCGCCCAGATGCAGGTTCTTTGAGGTGAAGTAGGTATACGGAGAATCGTGCTTATAGAACCGCCCCACCGCCGGGTCGCGGAAGAGGATGCATCCACACCCATACGGCTGCAGCCCATGTTTGTGCGGGTCGATCACAATGGAGTCGGCCTGCTCCATTGCGGCGTAAGCCATCCGGGCCGGCCCGTCGAGACTCTCGGGAATCAGCCTGAAATAGCCGCCGTACGCCGCATCCACGTGAATTCTGAAGCCATACTTCTCACGCAGCGCCAGGATCTGGTCGAGCGGGTCGACCGCGCCAGTGGCCGTGGTTCCCAGCGTGGCCACCACGGCTCCGACATCTCCTTTGCGGAGCTCGGTTTCGAGCGCTTCAAGGCTCATCCGTCCGCGGTTGTCGGCGGCCACGGGCGTGAAGCGGAGTTTAAGGACGCCGGAGATGCGGCTGTGCGTGTAGTGAGCCTGGCTTGAGCCCACGATGCGCTTGCCGGGCGCGAGCTGCCCGGTCATCCACAACGCCTCGAGGTTGGCAAACGTTCCGCTCGAGGTGAGGTGGCCGAGGAATTCCTTCCACCCGAACATGGCGGCGATCTCGCGTACCGCCTCTACCTCCATGGCTGAACTGGCGCGGCCGCCGTCGAGGGCGTGGTTGTTGGGGTTGATCTTCATGGCCAGGGCGTAGGCGGCGCGGGCCACCGGATGCGGGGGCTTGAGCATTTGCCCGGCGTAAAGCGGATGGAAGTAGGGGTAGTTGTCGCCCAGGCGCCGGGCGGCAGCCTCAAGCACCCTCGCAATGCCCGATTCGTCGATCTCTGTCTCAGCCGACGGCAGCCCGGCAAACTCCTTTTCGAGCACCGAAAAGGCACCCTCAAGCAGACGGGGAATTGGGTCTTTCGCCATGGCGACCTCTCACAGTAACACAGCCGGGCGGAGCCGGGCTAAAGTCTCGAATTGAGACGAATTTCATGCAAAGAAGAGGGTTGCGGGCGGACTCCAGAAGAATTCGTGCGCGAAATTTTGACGGGGATGGTACACTTGAACCAGCGTTAGAATCGAACCGGGCGTGAGCAGTACTCGCCCAACCAAGCAAGATTCTGCCAGTGGTCGCTCCGATTCATCCAGCGCAATTCAATTCCAGGAAATACGATCAAGATGGAACAAGGTACCGTGAAGTGGTTCAATGACGCGAAGGGCTTCGG
>Ga0326727_10004604_pt1 | contig 41054 bp, 37 predicted proteins | sample MB2enrmetagenome_FD_207643 | JGI IMG/M metagenome (GOLD analysis project Ga0326727, IMG submission 207643) | Lab enriched peat soil microbial communities from McLean, Ithaca, NY, United States - MB29MY | ecosystem: Environmental > Terrestrial > Soil > Wetlands > Peat | place: USA: New York...
GCGTGCAATCGCGGCGCGCATCCGGCGCAAACCGGCAAGCCGGCGCCCGACTTTACAGTCTCAGACGGCGCGACCACCGTGCATCTGGCAAATTACCGCGGCCAGGTCGTCCTGCTCAATTTCTGGGCCACCTGGTGCATGCCCTGCCTGGAGGAGATGCCGTCGCTGCTTGCGCTCCATCACGAGCAGCCCAACCTGGTGATTCTAGCGGTCAGCGTCGACGAAGACCCGGACGCGTATTCCCGCTTCATCGCCCGCCATCACATCGACCTCATCACCGTGCGCGACCCGCAAGAATCCGCCGCCAGGCTTTACCACACCGACATGTGGCCCGAAACCTACCTCATCGACCGCAACGGCATCATCCGCCGCAAATTCGTCGGCCCGCAGGAGTGGACCAGCCCCGAGATCAGCAGCTATTTGAAGGGCCTCTAGGGCCTGTTCGCGTAAATGAGCAGCGGCCGATCCGTTGCGCCCGCTGCTATGCTCTAAATATGACCACGGTGGAGATTGTCTATCGCTACGCCGATCCGCCCACCGAGCAGGTGGCCACGGCACTGGCCCGCGCGCGCGACGTTTACGGCATCCGGCAGCTCAGTTTCGACCGCGAGGCTCGCACCCTGCGCGTCGAGTTCGACGCCACGCGCCTGAACGCCGCCGCAGTCACCAAGCTGGTGCGCGAAGCCGGGTTGGAGGTTGAAGAAGACCTGCCGCCGATCGCCGCTCCCGCGCCAACGGCCGCCGCCCCCACCGCCTGACGCGCCCGCGTTGCGCCACGGCTCCAACCTTGGTACTCTGAATAAGTCCAAGTGGCTTCGCCCAGAAGCCCACAAATGTGCGCCCGTAGCTCAGCTGGATAGAGCGACTGACTACGAATCAGTAGGTCGGGAGTTCGAATCTCTCCGGGCGCACCATAAATCAATCGCTTACAGATCCGATTTCAGTAAAAAACCCGATGATGACGCGAAAAGCGGTGCTGCCTCATGCGGCCTTTGCTTTGGTTTCTCTTGCCACATCCGGTGTCCCCGCACGCCAACGGCACGCGGCCATTCGATAGGCGTCCACCGGTTACCTCGTCAATTCCAGGACTCTCATTGGGGTCTTGGCTGGCGCGGCTCCGAAACGATTTGGGGTTCACGCTCACAATCTATCAAGCTAGAGTAGCTCTCGCGACAAGCCGAATGGCGAGATTGCGCGCGAAGTGGCAGGGCAATTGGCCGCACCATACCACTTTCAGCGTCAATTTATGTGACTGGATGCGGCTAGCCCTCTGGATTTCTCAAATATTGACACCAATCTGAGATTCGCCGTCTAACACTTACCGAACTGTTCGCGCGCTAACCCGGGTTTTGAGAGTTGGTGAGACAGAGCGAATTCGCATGGTGCCAGTCGAGAGCGAAAGATTTGAATTCATAATCGCCCGTTAGGCATCCTGCAGCCGAATCGGAACGATGACTCCCCAATGTTCTCGGCTGGATCGTCGCTGCCAACTCATCATTCCGGAGTGAGCAAAAGTGGATAGAACTGCCGCACAAGTCTTGAGATGCTTCGATCAATTTCGTCCGGGAGGGTTCTCCACAATCATGAATTCAAGTGAATTGTTGCCAGGTTGCTCGCGTCGAGGTGAAACAAATGGGAAAAAATCTGCGAAGGACCGTTCTTCTGATCGAGAATGAGTTTGAACAAACTCGCCAGATCCGAGCGATGTTCGACGAACATAGCGCACGCTCCTACAAGTTGGTCCACGTCGAATGTTTGGCGGACGCCGACAGATATTTCAAAAAGCATGCCGTTGACGTTGTCTTGCTTGACCTTGGATTGACCGATTCAGAAGGATTGGAGGCGATCCGGCGTGCACGCGCGGCCGCCCCCCGCGCTTCCTTTGTGCTGTTGTCCAGCCCGGTCGACGAGCCAAAGGCAATTCAAGCCATGCGCGACGGCGCGCAAGGCTATCTCATCAAGGACCAGATCGAGCCGCACACACTCATGCAGGCTTTGGGCAGTTCCGTTGAGCGCAAGATGAACGCAGTGGAGCTGATCAAAGAAAAGGAGCGCGCCGAGGCGACGCTCGAATGCATTGCAGATGCCGTGATCTGTACCGACATGTCGGGAAAAATCACCTTCCTGAATCCCGTCGCGGCCAGCATGATGGGCTGGCCGGTAAAGGGCGCTATCGGCCGGCGCCTGACCGAAGTTTTACGGATCGTGGATGCCACCACGCGCAATCCGATCCTGGATCCGATGGCGAAGGCGGCCTCGGAAAACCTGACGGGCGCACTGCCGGCAAATTGTATGCTCATCCGCCGTGACGGCCATGAAGTCTTCATTGAAGACTCCGTTGCCCCCATCCACGACCGTGAAGGGAAAGTAACTGGAGCGGTGATTGTTTTTCGCGACGTGAGCGCGGCGCGGGCGCGGGCGGAGCAGTTGGCTCATTTAGCCCAACACGATCCTCTGACCGGTCTGCCCAATCGATTGCTCTTTAGCGACCGGGTTGGCCAGGCGATCTCACTTGCGCGGAGACACAAGGGACACGCCGCCGTTTTATTCCTGGATTTAGATGGCTTTAAACAGATCAACGATTCCCTGGGGCATACGGTCGGCGACGGGCTACTTCAATCTGTCGCAAAACGCCTGCAAGCCTGTGTGCGCGACCCCGATACGGTTTGCCGGCACGGAGGCGATGAGTTCGCTTTGCTGCTGCAAGATATACATCGGCCTCAGGATGCCGCGGCTACTGCAAGCAGGGTGCTCAGTACGCTTGGCGAGGTCTATTCGGTCGACGGCCACCAGCTTCACATTACCGCAAGTATCGGTGTGAGCGTTTACCCCGACGACGGCCTCGACGCGGAGACGCTCATCGGGAATGCCGACACCGCAATGTATCGAGCCAAAAAGGAAGGGTGCCAGAACTGCCGGTTCTACAGTCCGGAATTGAACGTCTGTACATTTGAACAGCAGTTCACCGGAGAAGATCTGCGGCGCGCCCTGGAACGGAACGAATTGACATTGCACTACCAGCCCAAAATCAATCTAAAGACGGGAGCTATTACCGGAGCTGAAGCTTTGACGCGATGGAATCATCCCACGCACGGAGCGATTCCTCCGGGGCAGTTCATTCCCATCGCGGAGAAATCCGGCCTGATTCTGCCCATCGGCGCCTGGGTCTTTGATGAAGCATGCTCTCAAGCGCGCATTTGGGCGCAAGCAGGTATGCCCGCAAAGACGATCGCCGTCAACGTCTCGGGAGTGCAGTTGCAGAGCGAGGGCTTTCTGGATGGGCTGTCCGCAGTGCTCAGCAGGACTGGCCTGGATCCGTCGCTTTTGGAACTGGACATCGACGAGAGTGTTCTGATGCACCATCCCGTGCGCTCGGCATTCGTCCTCAAGGCCCTCCAGGTCATAGGCGTGCATGTATCCGTCGATCGTTTTGGCACCGGCAACTCCAGCCTGAGCAGCATGAAGAGACTATCCGTCAATGCTCTCAAGATCGATCGCTCGTTTCTCCGGCGGATCAGCGCCGTTCCCGGTGGAACGGCCGCCGTGGAAGCCTTCATCGACATGGCTCGGGGCCTTCACCTGCGCGTTAACGCTCAGGGAGTTGAAACAGTTGAAGATCTGGAGTTCCTGTGGGCACACGAGTGCGACGATGCTCAGGGGAACTTCTTTGGTCGTGCCGTTCCGCCAGATGAGTTGGCCAAGATGCTCCAACCGAACTGAGGCTGTGCGACCTGACAGCCGCATACAGACGGAGATCGAAGTTCGCGGGACTATAAGTCGCATCGCCATATACTCTCCTGTTTCGATGAGCAGACACTTTCGCCGGTGAGAATGGTTTGACGCCGTCAACGCAATGGGTTCTCGACGGGTGCCAGCCCCCGCTGTATGTGTACTGAATTGCTCAGTTATTTTAAGCGCGGCATAGAACACTACAGATACAAGAGCCGTAGGTTCCTGCAAGATACAGGAGAAAACAATGACAGGGAGCGAGGATTGGCATCTAACCGAGATCCATACCAAGGCAGCTTACGCACATGAAGCCGCTGCCCACAGGCATAGCACCGGCGATCACGCATGCGCTCAGGAGCTGGCCCGGAGAGCCTTGGATTACTCCATAGAAGCCTTAAAGCACACAGAAGCGATAGCGCAAAGCGCGCCGCAATCCATGCAGGTTTAAGGCGTGTGCCCTTCGGTGAGTTGCCGGGCGGGAGACAATCGGCACAATCGAACGAGAGTCACCACTCGGAATTTGAGGGGCGAAGGAGGACGCGAAGATGCTGATCATTCTCATCATTGTTCTGCTGCTGCTATTCGGCGGGGGCGGAGGATACTACGGCTACAACCGGTGGGGCACGGGCGGAGGCGCCGGCATTGGGCTTGGCACAGTGCTTGTGATTCTGCTGGTGTGCTACTTATTAGGACTGTTTCGATAGATCTGTCTGAGGCAAGCTCGGCTCGCCGTGGGAACTGTGGCGGCGGGGCGGAAATTGCTGTTCAGGCTATGCGATGTGAGCAACGCGGCAGTTATGCGGAGGGAAGCGATGCATATCGCGATAAGTAATTCACTGGCGCTGATAAGTTGGCTCGAATTCAAGTTCTTGCATGGCGATTTTACAGGCAGTGACGCTGTTTGGTTGCTGATCGGTTTTTTATTGGCCCTGGCGGCGATCTCGGCCCTCGCGACGCAAGCGGCGCTGGCTCTGGATGCGCCCCACCGGCTGCAGCGTCGCGCCCGATCGCCCGTAGATGCCTGCGGACCGGCGGCCGCAGTGTCTCCGAGCCAGGCGGGGCCGGATGGCTCAAGTACCCTTACATAAAGCGAATCAACCGCCCACACAGCGACCGGATTGGGATGGATATACAGCTTTAAACTGCGAGACAACATGGAACGGGATCAAGTCATGGGGTCTGTGAAAGACGCGGCGGCAGCGTGGACCGAATAACAGGCTGATTCAATCCGCTAACGTCTGAAGCTTTCCGTTCGGCTCGCGGAGAGAATTCGGCCGGGCGACTACGACGGGCGGCTTCTGCGAATTGTGCTCCGGCAGTTGATCCAGCAGGACCACATTGAGCAGCGACTTATGCACCTGGATGCGACCGTTATAACTAATGAATCCGAGCTTGCGAAAGCGGTTCATAAAAAAACTTACTCGCGACCGCGTTGTGCCGATCATATCTGCCAGTGTTTCCTGTGTGATGGGAGGAATGAAAGTTTCCGGTTCGCCCGGTTTGCCAAATTCCGCCATGATCAGGAGAATCCGCGCCAGGCGCTTTTCACTGGAGTTGAAGAGTTGATCGACAAGATCGGCCTGGACGCGCATGCTGCGGGCCAGCAGAAACTTGAGAAACAGATCGGCAAATGCAGGCTCGTCATGTATCGCGCGGATCATTTCTTTTCGGCTGATCTTGAGCGCCGTACAGGCATTCAATGCAGTGGCCGTGGACATTCGCGAACCGGCAATCACCGCAAGAGAAGCCTCTCCAACAAAATCGCCGGCGGATAGAAGAGTGATGGTGGCCTCTTTGCCTCTCTCCGAAACGACGGTGACTCTTGCGCGGCCTTTTTGCAGATAGAACACACAGTCCGCTATGTCTCCCTGGCAATAAAATGTCTGATTGGGTTTCAACTCAACGATGGTTCGGCCCAGACCGGCGGTTGCAAGAAAGGCTGCGGAATCAAACTTGGTGATTCTCTTACTCGTCAAAATGCTACTCCGTTTTGCTCTGTTCGTTTGGCAGCTTCTACACGACAGGAAGGCTTCGCCGTATAGCGCCGCGCTGTGGATATATGGGGAACTAGTCGAAGTTCGCGAAAGCAGCCCCGAAATCATTGGAGTGCAGGTCTCTCTGCAACTCGATGCCTGCAACGCATTCCGGATTTGATCCTTGGAGAAACGCGCAACGCGAGGACAGTCCACATCCACGATGAACTGCAATTTCAACCGACCTCTGTCCATCATCGCTTGGATTCAGGATTCGCGTATGGTCAAATACGCTCACTTCAAGAAACCTTCCGGCGCTGCTGCGTAAATTAGCGCAATCGGACCGGCCTGAGAGCACCCAACGTGCGTCAAGTACAAATGTGACCATCTTTGAATGCCTCCACTCTGAAACCATCTCGTTGAGAGTAACAATACGACTCGACAGTTCATTGGCAGCGCACGCCGTGCCTAAGATAGGCGATGCCGATCAAAGCATATCTCAGAGTCGTATTTCTTGTCGCCCACCGGAATGGCTCAGCGGAGTGACGTGTTGGCCAGTCGGGCCAGAGGACTTACAACATGACGATTCACCAGGCAACTCTCCTCTTGTTGGTCGCTGCTGCCCTGGCCGCAATGCCCGGACTGGCAAGAGCGCAATCAGTTCTCGCTTCTGCAGATCCCTCTGCCGTTTCTTCCGGAGATCCCTCTGCCACCGCAGGAATCACGGCCCCTGGACAACTGGACCTGACCTATGTGCGGCCGACTGAAAGAACAAAGGTGAGCAACTACGCTTTCGACGCATTCGGCCCCTATCCAGTTGCCGGCGCAGCCTTCGCCGCGGGAGTTAACCAGTGGACAAACTCTCCACCGGAATGGGGCCAAGGGGTTGAGGGCTTCGGCAAGCGGTTTGTGTCCGACTTTGGGATCGCGGCTATCGGAACCACGACGCGTTATGGACTGGCGGAAGCCTTCAGGGAAGATACTTTGTATTACCGCTGCGAATGCAGTGGCCCATTTCCCCGGCTGCGTCACGCGCTGATTTCCACGCTTACAGGGCGTCGTGGCCAAGACGGCCATCGCGTCTTCTCCATCTCGGCGCTCGCCGCCCCCTATGCGGGTTCCATGGTTGCAGTTTATGCATGGTATCCGGATCGCTTCAATGCAAAAGACGCGTTTCGAATGGGTAACTACAGCCTGTTAAGTTATATGGGCGGTAACATTGCCTTGGAGTTCTTTTATAGTGGCCCCCATGCATTGATGTCGCGTATGCATCTGAACAATGCGCACGGCTCGCCGGTTCAAGGCCCGAACTAATGAGTGACCGCGGATTTGCACCAGTCGCGGGTCTCAACCCTCCCCTTCCGCTGCGGCGGATCGACCTTATGTTCGCTGGTGCAAGCTCCGTCACGAGACTGTTCAACGAATTCTTCGAGTGGTTCGGCAGTCTGGGCATCTTTTCCTGGCAGGTTTTGCGGGCTGCGGTTACGCCGCCGTATGAGTGGCGCGAGTTGATTCGTCAGCTCGACGAAGTCGGGTCGAAATCTCTGCCATTGGTCGCCGCGGCTGGCGCTGCTATCGGCGTCATCATCTCGCTCGAAGCCCGCTACAGTCTCACTCGCTTCGGCGCTAAATCGATGTTTCCCGCCACTCTTGTGTACTCCGTTGTGCAGATTATGGGACCAGTGATTACCGGCCTGGTCGTAAGCGGGCGCGTGGGCGCAGGAATGGGCGCGGAGCTGGCATCGATGAAAGTAACCGAGCAGATCGACGCCATCGAAGCATCCGCGATCAACCCATACAGACTGTTAGCTTCGACACGAATACTGGCCTGCATCCTCATGCTGCCGCTGCTGACGCTTGCCACCGACGCGTGTGCCCTGCTCACGGGCTGGTTTGCGCAGGCGTTGGTTGAACCCCTCTCGTTCCATCAATTCATTTCGAGCGGCTTTAATGGCGCCACATTCAATGCATTCCTGCCGCCGACATTCAAGACCGCCGTCTATGGCTTGATCATTGGTCTCATCGCGTGCTTTCAGGGGATGCGCACACGCGGCGGGGCCGCGGGAGTGGGCCGCGCGGCCACTAACTCAGTCGTACTGGCCTCGCTCTTCCTTATCCTGTCCGATGTTGTAATGGTGAAATTCATCCTTGTCTTTTTTCCATAGCCGTTGTCTGAAGCATTCGCGAGATAGGTATGGCCACAACTTACGACATGACGACGAAGCAGGCGGAACCAAGGCGAAATGGTCCGGCGCCAGTAATTGCCATCGATAACTTGTATAAGTCCTTCGCGGGCCGCAAGGTCTTGAACGGGATTAGCTTGCGCGTGAACCAGGGAGAGACTCTGGCCGTGCTTGGACGCAGCGGCACGGGGAAGAGCGTCTTGCTGAGGCTCATCATTGGCCTTGAAACTCCGGACTCTGGATCTGTCTGCATTCAAGGCCGGAATATCGCCGGTTTGGCTCTCGACCGCATGGGAGAGATACGTAAAAAGATGGGTTTCCTGTTTCAACAAGCCGCGCTTTACGACTCGCTCACTGTTGAGGAGAACGTGGCCTTCCCTCTTGAACATCATCGCAGAGACTTGTCCAAATCCGAGCGAACCAGCCTTGTAAGGCAATTGCTGGCCGAGGTGGGTATGGACGGCGCTCTCGAAAAGATGCCGTCGGATATTTCGGGCGGAATGCAAAAGCGCGCCGGCCTGGCGCGTGCGCTGGCGCTTGAGCCAGAGATTCTGCTGCTCGACGAGCCTACAGCCGGCCTCGACCCCATCAGTTCCGGCGAAATCGACGAGTTGATTCTCAAGCTTCAAAGGGAACGTAAGATGGCGTCGATCGTAGTCACGCACGATCTGCACAGCGCCAAGGCGATTGCCGGCCGGCTTGCTCTGCTGAATGAGGGCGATGTGGTAATCGAAGGCACATTTAAAGACCTTCAACAAAGCGACATCGGCTTTGTGAAGGAGTTCTTGAGTCAGTCGTAGGAGGATTTATGTCGAGATTGGCAAGGTTGGGAGCGTTCATCGTAGCGACTCTGGTGGTTCTTGCTGCTGGTATCTTCATCATCGGGGGACAGGAGTATCTATTTCGCTCCACCTACCAACTGAAGACGCAATTCGACAATGTTGCGGGCCTGGCTGTGGGAGCTGACGTGGAAGTTGGCGGCGTTCATAGCGGAAATGTGCACAGCATCAAGCTGCCTCACAAGCCGGGCGATAAGGTTATCGTAGTCATGGATCTCGACAGAGCGACAAAGGAGATCGTCAAGCGCGACTCTGTAGCTTCCATTGAAACCGAGGGCGTCCTTGGCAATCAGTTCGTGGCCATTTCGTTTGGATCTCGAGGACAAGCAGAGGTAAACGATGGGGAGACCATCCAGAGTGTGCCGCCGCTGGAGTTAGGAGCTCTGCTTGCAAAAACCAACGCGATCCTGGATAGCAGCCAACAGGCTATCCAAAATACAACTTTGGCCACAGCCCATCTGAACTCGGTGAGCGCCAAGATCGATTCGGGCCAGGGGACCGTCGGAGCCTTGGTGAACGACAAGCAACTCTATAACAACCTGGAAATGACCACGACGACCCTGCATGACACGATGCTGCAGGCGCAGATCGGCGTAACTGACTTCCAGGAGAATATGGAAGCTTTGAAACATAACTTCCTCGTGAAAGGGTATTTCAAGAAGCGTGGATTCGAAGACTCCGCCGACTTGACTGCGAATCGGATCGCGGAGCTCCCGCAGGCCTTGCCACAGAAGTCGTTTACCTACGCGGCCACACAACTGTTTGATGGACGCGATTCAGCCGAGATGAAGAACCAGAGAACTCTCAATGACGCCGGCAACTTCCTGGCACAGACTCAATTCGGAGTTGCAGTCATCGTAGTTTCGACTGGCATGGATGGCGATACCCAAAAAGATCTCGTCCTCACCGAGGCCAGGGCGATGGTGATCCGCGAGTATCTGGTTGAGAATTTTGGATTCGACGACAGCCAGCTCAAGACGTTGGGAATGGGAAAGCAGACCGGCGCCAACCTTGAACCGGATTGGGGTTCGATACAGATTCTCATCTATCCAACCGGAACTGATATACCGGCCGGCAAGCCAGCGGCGACGGTGAGCTCATCCACGCCCGGCGCCGACAAGCCCGTGCAGATTACTGCCGCGACGACTCCAAAACCATAACGCAGGTGCGTGAGGGCACGCGTCAATTTAGCAAAATCCTATGATATTGCCTGCGCCCCGCGCGTAACAGGTGAATTGTGCATAAAAGTAACTCGAATTCTTGGATATTTGTTTCCTCGCCCGCATCAAACACCGTATCGGGAGGATTCCATGGAACTGGGCATGATCGGCTTGGGAAGAATGGGAACCAATATGGTGCGGCGTCTTATGCGGGCCGGCCATCAATGCGTTGTGTACGATATTCATGCGGAGGCCGTGCAGTCGCTTGCCAGGGAAGGCGCTATTGGCGCGAATTCGCTGGAGGAATTCGTCAAGAAGCTGAAACCGCCTCGCACCGTCTGGATGATGGTGCCGGCCGGCGTGGTGGATGCGACGCTCGAGAGTCTGACATCGCTACTCGAAGCAGACGATGTGGTCATCGATGGCGGGAACTCTTATTATCGCGACGACATTAGCCGCGCCGCTGAACTGAAATCCAAGGGCATTCACTATGTGGACGCGGGAACCAGCGGCGGAGTGTGGGGAGCCGAACGCGGCTATTGCCTGATGATCGGCGGCGAAAAAGAAGTGGTTCAGCGCATCGACCCTATCTTTTCCGCATTGGCGCCAAACATCGATTCGGCGCCGCGCACGCCGGGCCGGGAAAAAGTGGGCGGCACTGCCGAGCACGGCTATCTGCACTGCGGCCCCAACGGCGCAGGACACTTTGTGAAGATGGTGCACAACGGCATCGAGTACGGAATCATGGCCGCATACGCGGAGGGGTTGAACATTCTTCACCATGCTAACGTCGGCAAGCAGCAACAAACTGTGGACGCCGAAACTACGCCTCTGCGGAACCCCGAGGTGTACCAATACGACCTGAACCTTGCAGACATCGCCGAAGTCTGGCGCCGCGGCAGCGTGATCTCTTCGTGGCTCCTGGATCTGACCGCTATCTCACTGCTCGACAGCCCGGACCTGGCTAAGTTTGCGGGTCGCGTGTCGGACTCCGGCGAGGGGCGCTGGACGATTACCGCTGCGATCGACGAGTCGGTTCCTGCGCCCGTGCTCAGCGCTGCGTTGTATGAGCGCTTCAGCTCGCGCGGCGAGGACACCTTCGCCGACAAGCTCTTATCCGCACTGCGATTCCAATTCGGCGGCCACGAAGAGAAGGCCGGCCAGAAAGAAGGCGCCTGATGGCGGAGTCGCAATCGGACGCTTTGGTGATCTTTGGCGCGACGGGCGATCTGGCCCACAAGATGGTCCTTCCGGCGCTCTATGCCATGGTCAAGCGCGGCGTGCTCAACGTCCCGGTGATTGGCGTTGCCTTTCCCAATTGGAGCCTGGAGCGGCTGCACCGGCGTGTAACGGACGGCATCAAGCGAGCAGGTGGAATCGATGACAAACGCGCGCTGCAGCGTCTTCTGTCGCTCCTGAAATACGTGAGCGGAGACTATGCCGATAGCAATACATTCGCGAAAATCAAGGAGGCACTGGGGAAGGCGCGACGGCCCGCGCACTATCTCGCAATTCCGCCTGCGCTTTTTGAGACTGTGATCAAAGGATTGGGAGCCGCTAATTTGGCTAAGAATGCGCGCGTAATTGTCGAAAAACCGTTCGGGCGCGATTTGGCATCGGCACGTGAATTGAACAAGGTCGCGCACGAAGTGTTCCCTGAAGACTCGGTCTTCCGCATCGATCACTTCCTAGGCAAGGAAGCGATCATGAATATCCTTTATTTTCGCTTCGCCAATTCATTTCTGGAACCGATCTGGAATCGCAATTACGTGGCTAGCGTTCAGATCACCCTTTCGGAGGATTTCGGGGTGGGCGGACGCGGGGCGTTTTACGAGACAGCCGGCTGTCTGCGCGACGTGATCGAGAACCATCTCTTCCAGATCGTGGCTTTGCTCGCCTTGGAACCGCCCGCGGGCCGGCACTTTGGAGAGGTGCAAACCGAAAAGGCCAAGGTTTTTAAAGCCATGCGCCCTCTAAAACCCGGCGACTTAGTGCGTGGCCAGTACGCCGGTTATCGTGAGGAGCCGGACGTAGCAAAGCATTCCGATGTCGAGACCTATTGCGCCCTGCGCCTCTTCATCGACTCTTGGCGCTGGGACGGAGTGCCTTGGTATCTGCGCTCGGGAAAATATCTGCCAACCACTGCGACCGAAATTCTCGTGGAGCTCAAGCGGCCTCCGCAGAAGCTATTTGCCGATGCAGCGCAGTCGAACAGCAGATCGAATTACCTGCGCTTCCGACTCTCTCCTAACTCGGCCATCGCTCTGGCTGCCCGCGTGAAGCTTGCCGGTGAGGAGTTTATCGGAGAGGAGCGAGAGCTCTACCTGTCAGACGAGCAACCGGGGGAGGAATCGCCTTACGAACGGCTTTTGGGTGACGCCATGAAGGGCGATGGGGCTCTCTTCACTCGCGAGGACGCAGTCGAAGCGGCGTGGGCGGTCGTTGATCGAGTTCTGAAGGATCATCATCCGGTTCGCCGTTACAAACGCGGAACCTGGGGACCGAAGGAGGCTGACGCACTGATCGCGCCAGATGGTAGTTGGCACAACCCAAATCCCGAGGTTATATCCGATTAATCGCCATATTTCCGCGATATCTTCCTCTAGCTGCATCGAATTTATTCGTCCCGCCGTCTAAGCCGTCCTATCCTTACCACAACAACCCGATTAAATCGCAATAGAGATTACTTACTTCATTGTGTCGGATGAGCACTATGGCTCAGCTATTCCTCCAGCGATTGGGAAGAATAGGAGTGAAGCTAAGCCATCGTTGTCCTCTTTCCGATGGCTCCCCATGCTGGGTGAGCCAGACGCTCATAACTTCCCGACAATGCCAATCGGGGCATCAAGTCTGAAAAACGATTGGAGAACACGATATGCCACTTACCACTGTCGTCATGACAATTATCGCTGCAGGCCTTCTGCTGTGGGTTGTCAACAGGTTCATTCCCATGCAGGGACAAGTCAAATCGATCCTGAACGGTCTGGTGGTGGTCGTTTTGGTCTTGTGGATCGCGAATCTGTATGGGGTGTTTGATCACCTCCATCAATTCCGCGTCGGGCGATGACAGATCGCGCCATCGAAGCCCACACGGCTTAGCCCACCAAGCGAAGACAACAACACAGTACGGCAGTCCTCTGACTGCAGGAGACATCGTGAAGCATACACTTTTGCTCGTAATAGGAAGCGCGCTTAGTTTGAGCGCCTATGGTCAGGCTAACCCGCAACAGTCGATCGCCCTTGCGCCTATCGGCTCAATGTCGGTTTTCGCCGTGGCCGAAACCAGTCGCACCGTCGAAGCAATTGACTATCAACACCGCGGCGGAGCCTCGGAAGTGGATCTAGCCGGGACCACTTTGCTTCCCTTGGCCAATGGAAAAGCCAAAGTACGCAGTAAGCGCGGCACCATGGAAGTCGAAGCGGAGTTCGGCAATCTGCAAAGCCCCACGACCTTTGGCGCCGAGTATCTTACCTATGTGCTTTGGGCGATCTCACCCGATGGACACGCAGTCAACCTTGGAGAGGTCTTGATTGGCGACGACGATCGCAGCAAGTTGACTGCGACAACCACTCTCCAGGCTTTCGCTCTTATCGTGACTGCGGAGCCTTATTTTGCCGTGCGCCAGCCCAGCAATGTTGTCGTGCTTGAGAATGTTATTCGCGCCGACACCAAGGGAACACCCGAAGCAATGAACGCAAAGTATGAACTCATGGAGCGCGGCGGCTATATCCCGACCGGATACAAGTTCGACCCCGTGATTCTCGACGCCAAGCTGCCTTTGGAATTCCTCGAAGCACGGAATGCGGTTCGCATTGCACAATCTGAGGGAGCCGAGACCTACGCCGGCGAAAGCTACCAACACGCCGTCCAATTGATGGAAAGGGCCGACGCATACGCCACCGAGGGGCATTCAGATAGAAAGCAACTGATCGCGGAGTCCCGGCAGGCCGTACAGACTGCCGAAGATGCACGAGAGATAGCCGTCAAGCGGATCGAGGACGATCGCAGGGCGAGCGAGCGGCAAGCTTCGGCCGATGCACAGGCACAATCGCAAGCGCAGGCCGATGAGGCAACACGGCAAGCGGATGAAGCAACTCGGCAAAAACAAAAAGCCGAGGCCGACGCGATACGGGCCCAGGCCGATACGGCAAACGCCCAAGCCGCCACGACAAAGGCCCAAACCGACTTGTTGAACAGCCAGGCGACATCGGCTGCGGCAATCAACGCAGCTCAGGCAGATGCCGACCAGTCCCGGTCGATTGCTCAAAAAGCGCAAGAGGGAGAATTCCAGGCGAACAGCGATAAGGCAGCAATGCGCGCGCAATTGGAAGAGCGGCTCAATGCGATCCTCCAAACGCGCGACAGCGCGCGGGGCCTGATCGTCAGCATGTCCGATGTACTATTCGATACCGGGCAATACTCGTTGAAACCCGGCGCGCGGGAGAAGCTGGCAAAGGTCGCCGGGATATTGATCGCATACCCAGGACTCAACATTGCGGTCGGCGGATACACCGACAATGTCGGTGGCGATGAGATGAATCAGAAGCTCTCGGAGAACCGCGCGGGGGCTGTCCGCGACTACCTCGTACAAGAGGGCGTAGCGGCAAGCTCAGTTAGCGCAACGGGCTTCGGTAATAGTTCGCCGGTCGCCACGAACGACGACTCCGCGGGGCGTCAGCAAAACCGGAGAGTGGAATTGGTCGTATCGGGCGAAGCCATAGGAGGCTCGGTGAACGCAACGACTGGAAGCCTGCGGTAATAGGATCGAATATCCGCTGCGGCTCGAAACGGGCCGCAGCGGATATTAGTTGGACAAAGGTGCGGCAATGAGCCTTATCAAGAAAGTCGACGTTGAGGAGCATTTTGCTGCCAAGCGTGCGATGAAGTTAGGCCGGGTGAGGCCAATGGGCCAGCTGTCCAAAACGACCGCGGCCGGACGTACGGGAACAGCGGCGAAGGCTCCACGTTCTAGCGGGAATGTCACCTCCGGGCCTCTTTCTCCAAGCGTTCCTGCCATTGTGATTCCGATTGTCGCCGGTTCCGGTGCGAGAGAGAATCGCACTCTGCCGGCAAGCAGGCAAAAGTGAAGGCAAGCAGGCCTTTGGCCTGCCGAGGGTGACTCCACTTACAAACGTGTGTCTCGCGGTGGATGGGCTTGGCGGTTCGCATCGTCAATCGCATCTTCCGCTTTGCCCGCGGCATTTTCCAGCTTGCCTTTAACCTGCTGTGCCATGCCTTTCACCTGGAGCGGCGTATTGCCAGTCCATTTGCCGGCCTTTCGCCTGGCGCTTCCCACCACTTCGTCGATCGTGCCCTTCACTCGATTTGTGTTCACAGGTCCACCTCAATGGGTAAGTTTCTGGAGATTTGAATTGAAGATCCGGAGCAGCGTCCCAGCCTCCAATCTTTAAGCCTTCGGGCAGTTCAACCCGCGCCCCAAGCTGTACGCTCAGTGCAGCGATGTTATGCATGGGGATAACTCTTTCTCGTTGTCAATAAAACGACTGAGCTTGACCGGCCGGCTTCGCCTCGGTGCGAGATCTCCGCAAAGTCTGCGCAGGCGCACCGTCGACCGGCTCGACGATTGCGTAATAGATCGGATTTTGGCAATAGGTGCAACGCGCTTCCCGAATAAGGCTGAGATAACCGCCGACATGCTGATGGAACGTCCGCAGACATTCCGGGCAGGTGATCGAAACATAAGGCTTCCCATCGGCATCATTCCCGTTTCGTTGAATCCAGAGAGGCGCCGCGGGGACTGGCTGCCGGACCGGTAACCGCTTCGGCGGTGTTAGACTTTCCACGATCTTCAAAAGAGAGCGGACGCCGCTGCCCTTCTGATAGAAGGCATCGGCCGCAACTCCGGAAGGCACCTCATCGCCGGAAAACGCGCCGCTCATGGCAATCACTGCGATCGCCGGATATCGGCGGCGAACCACCGCGAGGAACTCAAATCCAGACATACCCGGCATGTTTAGATCGGAGAGGATCGTATTCGGAACCTCCTGCCGAATTTCGATCAACGCGGAAAAACCGTTGTCGGCAGTTCGAACGGAGAAGCCAATCTCAGTAAGCGCGGACGACAACGATTCTCGAATCGAAAGCTCATCGTCTACGATCAATAGTTCCTTGTTTGTGCAGGGCATCGACGACCTCACCATGGGGATGAAGAGGGGTACCAAGCAGAGTGTCCCATGCAAGAATTCCTAAGACTGTTCAATTCTGTACACGGCCTGCGGGGAAAACATAACTTGGCTTGGAGTTAGTCGGCCAGGACGCCGGAAAAGCGCGGCTCTTCGGCGTCATCGTCCGGCAGTTGATCGTGCAAGATTACATTCAAGAGCGACTTATGCACCCGAATGCGACCGTTGTATTCGATAAAGCCCAGCTTGCGAAATCGGTTCATGAAAAAACTGACGCGGGAGCGAGTGGTGCCGATCATCTCCGCCAGCGTCTCCTGCGAGATCTTGGGAACCAACGGCCTCGGCTCGCCCGGCTGGCCAAACTCCGCCATCAACAGCAGAATGCGCGCGAGACGCTTCTCGCTCGAGTTGAAGAGTTGATCCACCAGATCGGCCTGAATGCGCATGCTGCGGTCCAGTAGAAATCTCAAAAAGCGGTCGGAGAAGTCACGCTCCTCGTGGATAACGCGGATCATTTCCGTCAGGCTAATCTTGAGCGCGATGCAGGCGACAATGGCGGTGGCCGTAGACAAACGCAGACCAGGCACGGCCGCGAGCGCGGTCTCGCCTACAAAATCCCCCTCGGAGAGGATGGCAATGGTGGCTTCCTTGCCGGTCTTGGAGACGACCGTGATCTTTGCGCGGCCCTTTTGCAGATAAAAGACTGAATCGGCCGGGTCACCCTGCGAATAGAAAACCTCTTTGGGCTGCAGGTGGACAATCCTTCGCCCCAGCCCGGCGCTCATCAGAAACGCCGCGGTATCGAATGAGAGTTCTTCAACCTCAGCCATGCAGCGCACTCCTTCAGAATGCATAGATAATGCGGAACCTAGCGGGCAGAACCCGGCCGCATCGCGCTTCAATCTGGTTTTCGGTTGCGCAGCCAACCCGACACGAGAAACAGGAAATGGGGACTTTTGATCCCGCAAACTGCTCATCCAAATGAACGCTTACGGCGATCGCCTGACTCGACACTCCCAGCGGGAGACTAGCACAAGTGTGTACTCCGGCGGCCGCTACAAGCTGCTCAATTTTGCTCACTTTTCTCGATAATCTTCGAAACGCGGAGCGATTTCCAGCAAGGAGGGCCTTGCAATTGCTGTCACTATGGAGGATTTCAGAGGGTTCAGCCAGGCTGTCGCGGCAACTCCTCGTGAAACTACGCAGTCCGCCGCCGGACATATCCGCCGGCATCGATCGAGAGGCCGGCCTCCATCGAGAGAGCCCAATTGCTCAGACACTGGCAGTCAACAACTCTAAAGTTGAAGTTACCTAGTGCGCCTTAGTGCGCGGAAAGCAATTGACGCTGCGCATGGGTAGAAAAAGGTGAAATAAGTGAAAAAACTCCTGACATTAGTGGCATTGTTCGGTCTGGGCGTGGCGAGCACTGCCTGGGCGGAAACTCGTGAAGATGTACAGAACCGGCTCGACAATGCAACGCTGGTGTTGCACCAGATCATGTCCGCGCCGGATAAGGGCATTCCGGAAGAGGTACTTGAGCACGCACGGTGCGTCGCCGTCGTTCCCCACATGATCAAGGCAGGTTTTGTGTTTGGCGGGGAGAACGGCAAGGGTGTAGTTACCTGCCGGACCACAAGTGGATGGAGCGCGCCTGCGTTTTTTGCCATCACCGGCGGAAGCTGGGGATTGCAGATCGGCGTCGAAGGCGTGGACCTGGTCATGATCTTCCAGGGCGACAAAGGCATGCAACGCCTGGAAGATGCCAAGTTCCAGCTTGGAGCTGACGCCTCTGCGGCGGCCGGACCAGTGGGGCGCCATGCCACTGCCGATACCGACTGGAAGCTCAATACCGAGCTCCTGACCTACTCGCGCGCCAAAGGCGCATTCGCTGGACTTACTTTGACTGGCGCCGATATTCGCCGTGACGACGATTCAATGAATGCCTTCTACGGGAATGACGTCTCCACACACCGCGTTCTGCGCGGCGAAGTGGCGACGCCTGCATCGGCCAACCGGTTTATCGAAGCAGTTCGAGACGCAAGGGCGCAGGCCATGGCTTCGAACTAACACACGTTTGTGAATGCGTTGCGAACGCCTGAGCCGGACTTCCCCGCTCAGGCGTTCGTCACACGGAGAGGTGTTGCGTATGCTTTGGACAATTTTCGTCGTCCTTTTGGTTTTGTGGCTTCTCGGCTTCAGCTTTCACATCGCCGGCAGCCTAATCCACCTTTTGCTGGTGGTTGCTCTGATCATCCTCGTCATCAATCTGGTCTCGGGACGCCGCAGCATATTGTAAGACGATGTGCGCTTCAGTATTGTTAGTCAGCTCAAGCGCCCCGAAGGGTTCCAAGCCTGAAGATTCGAACCTTGCCCGGAATGTGATCCGTTTTATACAGTTCTTCGGCGGCCTGGCAGGAGAATCTATTATTGAGGAAGTGCGCCGGAGCGCAGCTCCGCTCACTTATGTTGCGCTGGAACCAACTGCAGCCCCTTCTGTGGATTCGTGTGCGCGGCGCATTTCCTCCTGGAGAAGTGTCCGATGAACGCCCTGCTGATCTACCCTGAGTTCCCCGAGACTTTCTGGAGCTTCAAACATGCGCTTAAGTTTCTGGGCAAGCGTGCGGCGCAGCCTCCGCTGGGTCTGATGACGGTGGCGGCGCTGCTGCCGCGCGCCTGGAAGAAACGGCTGGTGGACACGAATGTGGAAACCTTGCGCGACCGCGACCTGGCCTGGGCGGACGTGGTGATGTTGAGCGGGATGCATATCCAAAGTGAGTCTCTGCTGGCCATAGTCGAGCGTTGCCGGGCGCGCGGGCTGCGCACTGTGGTGGGTGGGCCTATTTCAAGCAGCGTGCCGGCGGCCGAGCTCAAGGCAAACCACGTGGTGATCGGCGAGGCCGAGAGCCTGATTGCCGATCTGGCGCGGGATTTGGAACGGGGAACGGCGCGGCCCGTCTATCAGGCCGCGGAACGGCCGGAGATGGCGGTCAGCCCACTGCCCGACCTGAGCCTGATCAAGATGAAGCGCTACTCGACGATGACCGTGCAATACTCGCGCGGCTGCCCCTTCAACTGTGAGTTCTGCGACATCATCGAGATCTATGGCCGCCGGCCGCGCACCAAGGCCGTAGCGCAGGTGCTGGCCGAGTTGGAGCAGTTGCGCGCCGCTGGCTGGCGCGAAGCGGTGTTTATCGTGGACGATAATTTCATCGGCAACAAGGCGCGTGCCAAGGAGCTGCTGAGGGCGCTCGTCGAGTGGCGCACGCAAGTTCGAGCCGGCTTCGACTTCATCACCGAGGCCTCGCTTAATCTGGCTGACGACCCCGAGTTGATGCAGCTGATGAGGGACGCGGGTTTCAAATCTGTTTTTCTGGGAATCGAGACTCCAGACGAGCAAGGCCTGGTTTCGAGCAACAAGCTGCAGAATACGCGCCGCAGTCTGCTGGAGAGCGTGGCCAGGATTCAGGGCTACGGCATCGAGGTGATGGGCGGCTTCATCCTGGGCTTCGACACCGATAAGGAAGATATCTTCGACCGCATGGTTGAATTCATCCAAAAGAGCGGCATTCCCATCGCCATGGTGGGGCTGCTGCAAGCCATGCCGGGGACGCAGCTCTTCCGGCGCTTGCACAGCGAGGGCCGGATTGTGGACGCGGGCGGAGGCAACAACACCTTTTGCGACCGGCTCAACTTTCTGCCAAGCATGGATGCGACCAAGTTAGTGGACGGCTATCGCGAAGTTATGAAGAGAATCTATAACTGCGAGGCCTACTACGAGCGCGTGAAGCTCTACCTGAACCGCGCCCACCCCAAGCCGGCCAGGCGCGCGGCGGGAGAGCGCGCCCAGAAACAGCCGCGGCAAACCGAACCCTGGATGACGCGGGACAATCTGCGCGCGCTGGTCAACTCCATCGTGCGGCAGGGCGTTTTCGGACGTCACCAATGGAGCTACTGGAAGTTCCTTGCCGAGGCGGCTACGCGCTATCGCCGCTGCTTTGGCGCAGCTATGACGCTGGCGGTCATGGGTTATCACTTTCAGGTAATGACGCAAAAGCTATCGAAGGCGATCGATGCCGCAACTAAGTCTGCTCAACCTCGGAAAACTATGCTCCCCGAAACGAGCGCACATATCCTTTAGTTCTTGCACGATCCGTAGATGCCGCGAGACAAACCGTCCCACATCGCTTTTCCGGGCGCGATGCGCCCGGATGGAGCCGCGCGTAACGGTGAAGCCCGCTTACACGCCGCTATAGGCCGAGAAGCCGCCGTCGATCGGAACCACCACTCCGGTAACGAACTCCGCGGCCGGCGAGAGCAGCCAGAGCACCGAGCCGAACAGATCGCTGGGCTCGCCGAAGCGCGCCATGGGCGTGTGCGCGATGATCGATTTGCCGCGCGCGGTCAGTTCGCCCGTCTCCTTATCGGTGAGCAGGAAACGGTTTTGATTGGTGAGGAAGAATCCAGGAGCGATGGCGTTTACGCGGATCCTGGGCGAGTACTCCTGCGCCATGTGCACGGCCAGCCACTGGGTAAAGTTGCTCACCGCGGCCTTGGCCGCGGAATATGCCGGAATGCGCGTGAGCGGGCGGAAGGCATTCATCGACGAGATGTTCAGGATAGTGCCGTAGCCCTGCGCCGCCATGGCTTTTCCGAAGGCCTGGCTGGGCAAGATGGTGCCGAGAATGTTCAGCTCGAAGACCCAGCGCAGCGCGTCCGTGGGCAGATCGAAGAACTTCAAGTCGGGACTCGTCGTGGCCTGCGGCTTGTTGCCTCCCGCGCCGTTCACCAGGCAATCGAGCTTGCCAAAACGGGCGGTCACTTCTTCGGCGACCTTGGCAACGCTGTCGCTTTTGAGTACGTCGCACTGGAAGACGGAGACGCGCTTGCCGTGCTCGCCCATGCGAGCGACCGCGGCCTTACCGGCGTCGGGATTCACGTCGAGAATGGCAACGTCCGCGCCGCATCCGGCCAATGCGCCGGCAATCTCCGCGCCCAGAATGCCGGCCCCGCCGGTAATCGCAACCGACTTGCCGGTAAAGTCGTACATCTTCGTCAATCCCGCAAGATCCCATGCCTGTTGTACTGCTCCGGCCACTTCCGTTCCCGCCATGCTTCAACTCTTTCTTCGGCCGCCTTCGCGCCGCTTGACCAGGATTCGCCGCACTCCACGTGACGATGCACGCAGGAGTGCGAACGCGAACCGAGTATAGAAAGCTGGCAGTGGTCTTACCAGTGATACGCGTCACGAGGTAGAGGCAGGGAGCGAAAAGACAGGGAGCAAGGGAGCGAGGGAGCTCGGCTGAGATGGGCACGGTGCGATGCGCTGCGGACTGAGGACCGCGTCCTACTCGGGACCGCATTGTGAGATGCTATGCCGGGAGTCGGTTCAAATGCGGAGGCCAGTTCGACTCGATTTGCAGCCGGTTTGAGGGGGAAAAAGTGCTTCCGGCGCCACAAATTGCGACGAATCTTGACGAAATCTGACCGTTTTTGGCCCCTTTTTCGATACCTCTTTACTGATTACAAAGAAGTTAAAAACTAAAATATACCCCTCGGGGGTATAGTGAAATTTTTTCTTTAATTCATTTCCCGGCCGAGGCGCTTTTTGAGAGAAACAAGCCTCACTCCCACGCTAGCAGGATGCGAGAAATAATCGGCAAAACGGCTATGGAGAATTTTCCGGCCGGTCGGCGAGATTCCCGCGGCTCTCCGTTAAGACTGGGCTGCTCTAGTGCGGTGCCTGCAAAGTTCGTGGCATAAGTCGAAAAGAGCAACCGCAGGTCTTTCGACTCCGTCCGCCGCGGCAGACTCCGCTCAAGATGACAGCGCAATTATGATGCGCACTTCCGAGACAGGACATTAGCTCCGCGGTATCGGTCGCATATCCGCAATAACCTTCGCAGGCTAGTTGGAGAGCGTGCCAACAAGATTGAGGTCGATGGCGACATCGTTATCCGCTTTCCAGATCAGAAAGCTTGGGTTCTTGAGTCCCCATTGCACGTAATGCACCACAAAATGAGCTTTGGCTGTTGCGCTCCCGCCCTCAAGATGTACCTGCATGGGGATGGTGATTTGGTGCGGCGTGCCCAGCAGGGTGAAGATTCCGGTGACCTGGATGGCTGAGTCGCCTGCAGCCGCGATGACGCCGGTATAAGTCTCCGGCGCAAAGGAAACAGTTGCGTACTGTTCGACCTTCAGGATGTCCTTGTACATCTTCTTGTCGCGGCTGTCATTGCCGGTTTTGCCGCTGCCGGTGAGGACGGCCACCGAACCCGACATCTTGAGCGTGCTGCGGTCAAACGAAATCGATCCGGACTGGACGTGAAAATTGCCGTAGACGATCTCATGGGTGGTCTGGAGAGTCATCTTGACTTCGCTCGAATCGGGGTTGACGACGAAGGTTTGATGCTGGGCGATGGCGGCTGGAGCGAGGAGGACGGCGAGCGCGAAGACGGCGAAGGATTTCATTCGATCTCTCCAAGTGTCACGAGTCTGAAATTCGTAAAGAGCGCCCGCGGTCACCCATGCCGCGGTGCAGCGTTTAAACGCATGAGAATAGTGGGCCTCCTAAAAGCAACCGCAGATCCTTCGGCTGCGCCTCAGGATGACACCTCCGTTATTCAACTGACGACCGCCTGCGGAGCAACCGCGGCATGCTGGGCGATGCGTGTCAGCCTTGCCGTTACGCGCATCACGCCGGGCCAGATCCTGAGGCAAAACGGTAATACTGCGCGCGCGAGCGAGTTGTTCAAGCCATCGGCGGCGAACTCGGCAAGGCGCATCTGGACCAGCAGCGAGGAGCGCAGTTTGGTCTGGAAGAGCGGCGCCGGCTCGGAGGCAAGATAGGCAGCGGCGGCGCAGCGCGCAGTATGGAGCGCGAGCGATATGCCATCGCCGGTGAACGAGGGGATGACGGCTGCCTGATCGCCGATGCAATAAAGACCATCCTCCGTTGTGCGCCGGATGTAACCATACGGAATGTGAGTGATGGCGATCGGCTTCGCGAGCAACGGCTCCGCGCCGGCAAGCCTCATGGCGAGGTGTGGGCAGTCCTTTTGTATCTTCGCCAGGAAGTTTTCCCAGCGATGGCCCGCTCGCGCGAGATGCCTCTGCTCGACCACGCAGCACACGTTGGCAATTCCGCCTTCGACGGGCTGGATGCCGCCATAGCCGCCGGGATAGAGCATCAACTCAGAGGCGCGCGCAAGCTCGGCGGCCTGCGCGGGCGCAAGGCGAAAATACATCTTGAATGCGACCCATCGTTGCGGGTCCTCGGGACGCGGATAGCCGCGGAGATCGTGCTTGCCGGTGGCGAGAAAGGCCGTTGGAGCTTCACAGGTAGCTCCGTCGTCGAGCGTAACTTGCCATGCGCCGCTTGTGGTGCGAGCGAGCGCCTGCACGGCGCGGCCGCGCTCTACGCGAACGCCCGCAGCGACGGCCTCGGCGATAAGCGCAGTATCGAGCGCCTTGCGCGTAAGCGAGGCTGCGGGAAAAGGCAAGGGCGCCTCTGCGGCGCGTCTGGCAGCAGCGAGGCGAACGTTGTCGATGGGCACCGCGCCAAGCGAGGCCACGTCGATGCCGAGCGCGTGCAGATCCTCAAGAGCCTCGCCGCTCAGGAACTCCCCGCAGACCTTATGCCGCGGTGTGGGCTCGCGTTCGATCAGCGTGACGCCTCGTCCCTTGCGGGCCAGCGCGATCGCAGCGGCACAACCTGCCACGCCGCCACCGACGATGAGAACCTCGTCGTCGAGCGAAATCCGATTCAGATTGGGCGTTCTAACGGGAATCTCCTTTTTCGGTTCCGGCACGCTTGAATTGTACCGGTCGTGATGAGTATTGCGTGTGCGAGGCAGCATTTGGCTGGTGAGTCAGTTCGAGCGAAATTACAAATCAGGGGCTAAAGCCCACACAGTTTTTGAGCCGCTTTCGGCACGACTTCACAGGCTACGGAAAAACGCCGATTTTGTGGTTGATCATGGGGAACACCCCGCAGGGGCTAAAGCCCTGCACTCATTTTGCGCGACTTACGGCACGAGTAAACTCGTGCCCTTTCGCGTTTTGCCTCGCTCGCAGGATTTTTCCGTAGTCTGTGAAGTCGTGCCCTTTCGCGAGAACTTCAAACGGGCCCACAACGCGCATTTGAGCAGTGGTACAGTTTGAGATTCACCGATCTGCCGCAAGCCTTTGACGGGGCGCAGGCGACGATGGTGAGCCACGCCATGCCCGATTCGATTTTTTGCACCAGCGCGTGGTATGCGGAGACGCGATCAGGCGCGGCGCGTGGTGAGCTCGCGCCAGTTGAGTCCGAGGTCGACCAGAAGAAGCGAAGCCAGGGTGAATGCGATGACGCCGACGGCGGCGAGGCTGTCGCCAAGATGGCTCCAGTAGCGGGGCCAGAGATTGAGCACGCGGCTGGAGACGAAGGTAAATGTGACGGCGTAGGAACGCGCCATCCACTGGCGATGCTGGACGATTTGGCGGTTGCGCGCGGTGATGAAGGCGGCAGTGGTGCAGACGACCCAGGCGGCGGCCTGCATGGAGGTTCCCGGCAAGCCGGGACGGCCGGCGGCGAGAGCGATCCCGGTGAAAGCGCCGATAAAGACGGCCGCGATGTAGATGCGGCCGAGGAGGCGATGGAATTTCAGATGACGCTCGCGAAGGCGCGACCAGAACTGCAGAGGGCCGGCCAAGAGAGCGATGACGCCGCAGATTGAATGGGGGATGAGAAGATGGCGGTCTGCGATCACCTGCAAACGGTAGGCGTGGTACATGGGGTAATCGGCAGCGAGAAGAACTTCAGAAGTAATGAAGACAAAGAGCGCAGTGAGACCGAGCGATATCCAGAGAACCGTTTTGAATAGGGAACGGCCGGAGCTCGGCGCGAGCAGTGTGGATGTTGCCATGATTCGCCTCTTCTTTGGATAGACGGATTAAGCGGTGCGACGTGGGCAAGGGACGCGTGGCTTATGAGAACGGCCGACCCGCGGCACCTCAAACTTCGGCGGGCTCGTCTTCGAGCAGTGAATCGATGAAGGCTTCAGGGAAGAACTCGAGAAAATCGTCGAGATCCTCGCCGACGCCCATGAAGCGCACGGGGAGATTGAGTTCCTGGGCGATGCTGACGGCGACGCCGCCGCGGGCGGAGCCGTCGAGTTTGGTGAGGACGATGCCAGTAACTCCCGCCGACCGGGCAAAGAGGCGGGCCTGGTCGAGGCCGTTCTGGCCGGTGGTGGCGTCCATCACGAGCAGCACCTCGTGCGGGGCGCCGGGCACGACCTTGGCGGCGGAGTGGATCATCTTGTCGAGCTCGTGCATCAGGCCGGATTTAGTATGCAGGCGTCCGGCGGTATCGATAATCAGATCGTCGATGTGGCGCGCGCGGGCGTGGGCAACGGCGTCGAAGACCAGAGCGGCGGCGTCACCGCCCTTGAGGGTCTTAAAGATCTCCGCGCCGGCGCGAGTTGCCCAGTCCTGCAACTGCTCGATGGCGGCGGGGCGAAAGGTATCGGCGGCGCAGAGCATGACGGAACGATTTTGGGAGCGATACCAGGTGGCGAGCTTGCCGCTGGTAGTGGTTTTGCCGGTGCCGTTGACGCCGACCAAGAACGTGACATGTGGATCGCCGGGGCGGGGCTGGGGCCGCGTGCGGGCCTCGGCCGGAGCGGTGAGGATCGCAAGCAACTGCTCTTTGAGCAGGGCGCGAAGCTCGGCGGCGCCCGTAATCGACTCTTGCCTGGCGCGCTCGTCGAGCGCGTTGAGGATGCGACTGACGGTTTGCTGACCCATATCGGAGGTCAGCAGCACGGATTCAAGCTCTTTCAGGGGGGACTCACCGGCTGTGTCGTTGGGGGTGAGGTTGAGAGATCCCAGGCTTTCGATGCGCCCGGCTACGCTCTCCTGCCTGCGCGTGACAACTCGGCGCACCTGCGCGAAGAAGCCGGTTTTTTCTTCGGAAGCATCCGCCATTCCGCCGCCATGCACCTCGTCTTCGGTCGCCCCGATGCGCTCAATCATCATTGATCTTGCCTGTTCCAGTAATTTGAGTCTACCGGGGTAAACCGATTAAACAAAGGGAAATTTATCCGCAATTGGATGGCGGAGGGGGTTTCAATCGTTGCCGCAAATAGAAGCCGTTGGCCGCAATTCCGGGGGGAGAAAAAGATTTCCAAGGCAAGTTGTTCGATCGAAAAGGCGTAGAGGTCGTACCACGGCGTTTGCCGGGCAGAGAGCTTTTGCCTGGACGGTTTTGCCTCTGTGCGCGACTGGATCGCGATGGGGACGCGATGGCCTCAAGCGATCAAGACGTGGGCGTCGCCTGGAACACCGCCAAGCGTTCGATCGCCAAACAAAAATGAGGGCCAAACAGAAAGCAAGCTGGCTCTCCCACCCATTCGCCCAAAACCTGGGCGAATGGATGGGGCACAGGAAGGTTCTTCTTGAAGCGGCCAGAGACCCGGAAGTTGAGCGCTGCTCCAGTTTTTTTTAAAACCGGTAGACCACGCCGATGGTGCCGCGCACGTTCCAGGTGCGGTGGGTGGAGTAACCAAGTTTCGTCGATTGGTCAGGCAGCGGGAACGACGCGCCGAGACGGTCGCCGGTAAGTTGCACAGCCAGCCTGGAACTCAAGCTATAAGCCAAGCCTCCACCAAAACCGCCCGCAACGGAGATGTTGGGCGACATGAACTCGCCGCCGGTATGCTCTGCGCCTAACTCCGCGAAGACTAAGCCGCTGAGGTTCTCATAGAGCGTGGCGTGGAGTCCCGGTGCAGCCAGGACGGTGTAAACCGTGGGCTTGCCGGGGCTGGGAATTCCGGAGTGGCCGGTCCCTACCTCGTAGTAGTCCACCGATCCGGTGAGTTGAAAGTATTTTCCCCAATTGCGGGCCAGCGAGGCCCTTCCGCCGATCAATCCGCTGTAAGATGCGGGCACCTGCCGGATGCGGGTATAGGCGCCGCCCACATAGGCCTCGTATTTGTAGGTTCCCTGGCTCGGCCCGGAGTTGTTCCCCGTATCCGAGTTCACTTGGGCCCCAGCGGCCAGGGGCGCAAGCACCGCGGCAACCATGGCCGAAATTCTGAATAGGATCGTTCTGTTCAACTTGAAACTCTCCTCAAACACTCCCGGTGCGCAAAACATACTTATCGCTGCCGGGTTTGGGTCCGCGGCAGGCAACTTCCAACTGCTTTCCGGTACCCTCCTAGACTATCCTCTCCCCCCGCCTTTCACGAAGCCCGGCGAGGAAAGAAATCCGGCAGGAGGCCCATCGCCAAGAGGGCTCTCTTAAGGACGGCAACCCTGACCGAATGGTAGCGGCGGCTGTCGGGCTCAGTCGTGTTCGAGATACCAGGGAATGTTGATGACCACGATGCGGCGATTGCCGCGCAAGAGCAGCATCACCTTCAGCAGCTCGGAGCGGCGATTGTGCAGCATGCCATCCCACCAATGGCGCACCACCAGCTCCGGAATCAGCACGCAAACCTTGCAGGCCGCGCGCTCGCGCTCCACGTCGAGCACATAATCGACGATGGGCTGGAGAATGTAGCGGAAGGGCGATTGGACGGTGATGAGCTTCGGAATGCACTTTCCCGCGGCCTTGAGCGGGGCCACAATATCTTGATTCCACTGCTCGCAGAAAGGATCGGGATCGTCGCCCGTCTGCACATGCACGCAGCGGATGTCGGAGGAAAGCGACAGGGCAAACGAGAGCGCCTTCTCGCTGATCCGGGTCCAGCGATCGAGCGGAACGACGACGATGGGCTGGCTGACTTCGGCGGGGCTAAAAGGCCGGTCGAGATCGACCTCCTGGTTCACGTGCCGGTAATGGCGATTCACGGCGCGCATGAACACGATCATGGCCGCAACCAGCAGCACGGTGATCCACGCGCCCTGGGCAAACTTAGCCACCAGCACCACCAGCGTGGTGACGCCCGTTGCCGCTGCGCCCACCGCGTTGACGATCATGCGCGCGCGAGCCTGTCCCTGGCGCTTCCAGTGCATCACCATGCCGGCCTGCGAAAGCGTGAAGGCCAGAAACGCGCCGATGGCGTAGAGGGGAATGAGCCGGTCCGTGACGCCGCCAAAGACGACAAGCAGCAGCGCCGTGAGTGCGACCAGCACGTAAATGCCCCACGAGTAGAGCAGACGCCGCCCGCGGATCAAAAAAACGTGCGGCATGTAGTCGTCGAGCGCAATGGCGCGCGTGAGGCGCGGAAAATCGGCGAATGCCGTGTTGGCCGAGAGCGCCAGCACCAGCAGCACCGAGGCGATAGTGAGGTAGTAAAACCAGCCGTGGCCCATCACCGCGCGCGTCAACATGGAAAGAACGCTTTCGTAGTGCGAGCTGCCGGGATCGGTGGCGGCAATGCCAAAGGCGCGGCAGAGCAGCGCAATCCCCAGCAAAAGAATCGCAAGCAGGGCAATGATGATGGTCAGCGTGGCCTTGGCATTTTTGCGCGTGGGCTCGCGGAAGGCCATCACGCCGTTCGACACCGCTTCCACGCCGGTCATGGCCGTGCAGCCCGAAGAAAAGACCTTCAGGATGAGCCACCAACTGAAAGCCGCGGTGATGGGCGGCAACGCTGGCATGGGCGTAAGCGGATGCGGATGTCCCGCGGCGTGCACCGTCTGCCACGCGCCCGCCACGATCACGATCAGAAGCGTCGCCGTGAACAAATACGTGGGAATCATGAACACCACGCCGGTATCGTGCACGCCGCGCATGTTCACAAGAGTCAGGATCGCGAGCACGATGAGGCACAGCATGAGCGTGTGCGGCTGCAATGAGGGCACGGCGGAGATTAACGCGCCCACACCGGCCGAGATGCCCACCGCGGCGGTAAGGATGTAGTCGATCATCAAAGCCGCCGCGGCCAGCAGTCCCGCGCCTTCGCCCAGGTTTTGGCTGGCCACGGTGTAGGAGCCGCCGCCGCGCGGATAGGCCTCGATGGTCTGCCGGTAGCTGAAGTAGACGATCGTGAGCAGGATGACGATCGCCGCGCTCACCGGCACGATGTATTTCACGCCCAGGAGGCCGAGCGGGATCAGCAGCGTGAGCGCAGCTTCAGGCCCGTACGCAGCCGAACTCAGCGCGTCGAGGCCAAAGATAGGAATCCCGGCCAGAGGGCCGATATGCTCGGCGCGCTCCTCGCTGGTAGCCAGCGGCCGGCCTAACAGCAGATTAAAAGCACTCGTGGTTACGCCCATGAAGGATGGTCCGGCGGACGGAATTGGGATGCGGGGATGGCCGCCGAGGTCAGTGTCTCATGGAGGAGCGCGGCCAGAGACGAATCTTGCGCGTTGGTGCCGAGTTCCCTTGCTCCCTCGCTCCCTTGCTCCCTTGCTCCCTCGCTCCCTCGCTCCCCGCTTTTAGTGTCCCGGCAGCTTGCAGCAATCTCCGGCGTCGGGAGGCTCGTTGGCGCCGGCGTCGAGCACGACTTTCCAGTTGCCGTCGGGCTGCTTGCGCCACATGGTGATGTAGCGTCCGCTGGTCACCACGGGATTGCCGTTGTGATCCTTGCTGTGCCCTTCGAAGTGGCCCCACGTGTACCCCATATCGCCGGAGGGCCCCATCATGGCGTCGGTCGGCGTCCAGGTGAGCTGGTAGTTTTCGGGCAGCCAGTTGGCCGATTTGGCGATGGCCACCTTACCCACCAGCGGCGCAGCTCCGTTGCCCAGCGCCACGCCGTCGTCGGCAAACCAATCGGCAAATCCCGCCCCGCCGCGTGCGAGCACGTCCTTGGCAAAACGCGCCTCGAGATCGAACAAAATCATCTTGCCCGGCTTCACGGTTGTGTCGGTCAGCGGATTCGGCGCCTGCGTCATTCCCGGCTCCGGCAACTGCGCCCACGCCGCGCCCGCCGAAAAACCTGCTGCCAATCCTGCAGTCAAAAGCAAAGATGTAAAAAGATTCCGCATCGTTCCAGAATTCCTTTCCTTGAACGGGCCAAAACTTACAGACTCATCCTACAACGCCCGGCCCGTGGGAAGCGCCACTGCGGCGATCGCTTCCGAACTCCGCCCACACCGGGAAAAACGCGAAACCTCCCGCTTGCCGCAGCGTCTAACCAGGCAGGGCGCGAAACCCAAGCGCAGGTATACTGGAAGCAGGCAAAGCTTCATTTAGAGACCCCCGTGCAGGGGGCTTTTTGCCATAAGGGGAAACTCCCCTGAACGCCCGATCATTTCCCAGGGAAAAGGAACAACATGGGAACATTGCTGGAGTCCATCGACTCTCCCGCCGACGTGAAGCGGCTCGATTATGCGCAACTGACCGAGCTTGCCGGGGAGATTCGCGAATTCCTCATCCAGACGCTTTCAAAAACCGGCGGCCATCTGGGCCCCAATCTCGGCGTGGTCGAACTCACGCTGGCGCTGCACGCGGTTTTTTCCACGCCCGAGGACAAAATCCTTTTCGACGTGAGCCACCAGGCTTACATTCACAAAATTCTCACCGGCCGCCGCGAGCGCTTTGAGACCATCCGCCAGCCCGGCGGCTTGAACGGTTTCATGCTCCGCACCGAGAGCGAGCACGACTGCTACGGCGCCGGGCACGCGGGCACCGCGCTCTCCGCCGCGCTGGGCATGGCCGTGGCGCGCGACCTGGCCGGGGGCCGCGAGAACGTAATTGCCGTCGCGGGCGACGCCGCATTCACCAACGGCGTCACCTTCGAAGCCTTGAACAACATCGCTTCGCAGACCCGGCGCATGATCGTGGTGCTCAACGACAACCAGTGGTCCATCGACCGCAACGTGGGCGCGGTGGCGCGTTACTTCCATCGCATCGTCGCCAACGAGCGTTACCAGCACCTGCACGACAAGGCCACACATCTCGTCGAGCGCTTCGCCGGCAAGACCGCCCTTAAAGTGATGCGCCGCGCCGAAGAGGCTGCCAAAGGTATGTTGTGGCCCTCCATCCTTTTTGAAGAGTTCGGCCTCGATTACTTTGGCCCCATCGACGGCCACAACACTGCGCTGCTGATCGAGACATTCAAGTTTCTCAAGACCCTCGAACACCCGGTGCTGCTGCACGTGCTCACGCAAAAGGGCCGCGGCTTTCAGCCGGCGCTCGACGGGCAAAAGAAATTCCACGGCCTCGGCCCCTACGATCCCGAGACTGGCCAGACGCCCGACGGCTCGACTACCTACGCCGAGGTCTTTGGCAAAACTCTCGCCGAGCTGGCCACAAAGAACGAGCGCATCGTCGCTATCACCGCGGCCATGCCCAACGGCACGGGCCTCGATCACTTCCGCCCGCATCATCCCAAACGCTACTTCGACGTGGGCATCGCCGAGGAGCACGCGGTGGTCTTTGCCGCAGGCATGGCCACGCGCGGCTACCGTCCGGTCTGCGCCATCTATTCCACTTTTTTGCAGCGTGCTTTCGATCCCATCGTGCACGACGTCTGCCTGCAAAAGCTGCCGGTTCTCTTCGCGATGGATCGCGCCGGGCTTTCCGGCGACGACGGCCCCACGCATCACGGCCTCTTCGACATCGCTTACCTGCGCGGCGTTCCTGAAATCGTGCTCATGTCGCCGAAGGATGAAGACGAACTGGCCGACATGCTCAAGACAGCACTCGAGATTCCCGGCCCGAGCGCCATCCGCTATCCGCGCGGCGCAGTGGCAGGCGTCGCGCGCAAGCCGGAGCCGCAGGCGATTCCCATCGGCAAAGCGGAGATTCTCGCCGACGGCTCCGATGTGGCGATTCTCGGCCTGGGCCCCATGATCTCGCTCGCTCGGGGCCTGGCCACGATGCTCGCGCGCGACGGCTACTCCGCCGCGGTCATCAATCCCCGCTTCATCAAGCCGATCGACCGCGAGATGCTGCAACGCTACGCACAGCGCGTCGCCGCCTTCGTTACCTTTGAAGATCACGCGAAGATGGGCGGATTTGGCTCCGCGGTGGTTGAAGCGCTCGACGAAATGAAATTTGCCGAGATGGGCCGGACCGTTCCCGTGGTGCGCATTGGCTGGCCCGACCACTTCATCGAGCACGGCAAAGTGGAAGATCTGCGCGCCCGCTACGGCCTGACCGTCGAAGCGGCCTACGCCCAGTTGCTCCCGCTGCTTGCCGGCCGCCGCCGCGCAACGCTGGTCGCAAGCTGATCACTCGACTAAAGAGGAGTATCGGGCGAACTCGCGAACCCGCGACGTCGCGAAGCGACGCCAGCTTGCGGAGAAGCAAAAAACTTGTTTCATTCACTGCGGGCTCGCAACACTGGTGCGAGACCGATTCGCTGACCTGCTGACGCGCGGGCTCTGCTAGCTCCGCTCGTAACCCCACTGTGCGACAATGCTCGTCAGACCGAATTTGCGATGCGAAAGCACTGTTTTTTTGCTGTCCTTCTCTACGGAATCGCTTTTACTTCCGTTACGGCCCATTCCCAGGCCGAACCGGCGGCGCCGCTGGTCCTCGCCGGAGGCACAGTCGTCGATGTTTCCAATTGGGGCCATTCGGCCCGCGACCTGCACGATGCCATCGTCGTCATTGAGGAAGGCAAGATCGCCGCGGTCGGCGCGCGCGGCGAAGTACAGATTCCCAAAGGCGCGCGCGTCGTCGATTGCACTGGAAAATTCCTGCTTCCCGGCCTCGTTGACGGCTATGCGGGAGTGAATTCGCAGGCCCAGGCCAACGCCAATCTTTACATGGGCGTCACTACGGTGGTTGCCCGCGCCAACTATCAACGCGGCTTCATCGATACCGGCGCGCACCCCTCGCCTCACATCTACCCCATCGACTCGATCGGCGTCACCGACGACTGGAGCCTGCTGGCGCGACAGCCCGAGTGGGTTTCAAAGCTCCGCGAGGGCGCGCATCCCGCCGAGCTCAGCCCGCAGGATACGGCGCGGCAGATGGTCGATACCGCGCACCTGGGCACGCGCGTGCTTCTGCTCACCTCGCATCTCACCGCCGCAAATTCCCAGTGGATTGTGGCCCGCGCCCACGAGATGGGCCTCGTGACGTACGGCATCTTCGGCGCCACGCCGTATCGCGTGGGCGTCGAAGCCGGCGTGGACGCGCTGCCCGAGATGGATCGCTACGTTCTCGGAGTGATTCCCGATGAGCTGCAGCGTCCACTCGTCGACGATCCCGACGGCTCGGCGGCCATCACCGCCTACGACTACTCCGAACACGTTTCGCCCACCGATCTGCGCCTGCGCAACTACGCAAAGTTCCTTGCCGCGCACCACGCCGCGCTCATGCCCGCCTTGAGCCTTTATTACGTGAACTTACCGGGGCATCGCAATCTGTGGAAGGAGCCGGCCGCGTCTCTGCTCGATCCAGGGCGCATGTTTCATCCCTCCGACCCCGAAACCGGCGAAATGATCTACCCGCTGCCCAACTGGACGCACCGCCTGCCGGCCACGGGGCAGCGCTGGATGGAAGAGGACTTGCAGAAGAAAGCCGGGCTCACCGCGCTGCGCTTCTGGCATATCAACGAAACCATCTTTGCCGACTTTCCGCATTACCTGGCCGGGTCGGGGGCCGACGCCATGGGCACCATGCCCGGCATCTCGCTGCACACCGAGCTCGAGCTTCTGGTCCGCCTTGGCCTCTCGCCGCGCGAGGCCCTTGCCGCCGCCACCAATAACTACTCTCTGCAGTTCGGATGGAGCGAACTCGGCCTCATCGCCACCGGTCGCCGCGCCGACATTCTCGTCCTCGACGCCGATCCCACCGCCAACGTCTGGAACGCGCGCCGCATCTCCGCCATCGTTTTCGACGGCGAGCCTCTGGACCGCGACGCGCTACTGCGCCTTCGAAAGTGATCGCGTACTCGAACGGGGCTTCGGTATCCAGAGAATCCAACCAGAAAATCTTCAAAGCACCCTTGACATGGAACCATTCTATGGCATAATACATTGTATTACGAGGTATACGGCATGGCTAAGTCAAAACTGACCATCGATGGCGATTCGCCTGACCGTTGGGAGGCTCAGTTGCGCAAGGGAGCAGTCGAGATGGCGGCCCTGGCCAGTCTCTGGAATGGCCGCCTCTATGGTCTTGAGGTCATTCGCTTTCTGGCCGATATTTCGCAACTCCAATTGGCTGAAGGTACGGTCTATCCGATCCTGAATCGCCTGAAAGCCGAAGGAATGCTAACCAGCGAGTGGGTGGAAGCCGAAGCCGGTCATCCGCGAAAGTATTACTGCCTGTCCGACGCCGGGCGGCTGCGATTGCGCCAAATGGCGGAGGCTTGGAGCAGCTTCTCTCAAGGGCTCAGCCGGCTGTTAGAACCGGTCTTGCAGAAGAAGGAGGAACTCAATGCGTGAAGAAGAGCAGATCGAATCCTATCTCAACACTCTGCGCGTTTCCCTGGGACCGATCGCCATTGGCGACCGGGAGGAGATTGTGCGTGAAATCGCCGCGCATGTCCGTGATTCGAGCGAACAGTCTGGAGCGAGCATCGAAACCGTGCTCAAGCGGCTGGGGCCGGCAGAGAAGCTCGCACGAGAATATCGCGATGGCCTGTTGATCCGCCGCGCCAGCCGAAGCTTCTCGCCCGTTCTGCTACTGCGCGGGGCTCTGCGCCTGGCAACGCGCGGCATCTCCGGCGTCTTTGTTCTTTTCACGGCAATGTTCGGATACTTGATCGGCGGCGGCCTGCTGATTGTCGCTTTTGCCAAATGCTTTGCGCCCGGTCACACCGGGGTATGGGTCGAAAATGGCCGCTTGGTCTCCGCCGGCGCAATCGAATATGGCCTGTCGCCCCATGCGCACGAAGTTCTTGGCTATTGGATCATTCCACTCGCGCTTACATTGGGCAGCTTGCTGTTCATTGCGACCACCTGGATCATTCGAAGCTCACTGCGACTTTCCCAAAGAGTGCAGGCTCGCCTCTGAATGTGTGCGCAGTTCCGTTTTACAAACCGTCTCGCCCAGGAATGCGGCTGAGTTTGCGCCGTAGAATAGTGGTGCAGATAGGAAAGATTCAGGAGGACGGATGAGAACTCTTGCGCGATGGGCGGGATTGGTGGTTTTGGTATTGGCGCTGCCGGTGGCACGGGCCGTCGACGTGAATGGCGATTGGAGAGGCTCTTTCGATCTGCAGGGAGCGAGCGTGCCCCTGACCTTTCACTTTGCGGCCAATGGGAGCACGCTGACAGGAAGCGTGGATGGATTGCCGACCACCCCGGCCAAGATTTACGACGGAAAAATCGACGGCAACAACATCGCCTTCTCGCTCGACAGCGACTACCAGGGAACTGAATACAAAGTCGCCTTCAGTGGAATCGTGGCGGAGGATGGGAATTCGATCGCATTCACGTTTGGGACGCAATCGGGAGCGTGGAGCTTTGAGCTGAGGGCGACGCGCGGGCGCTTTGCCATGCCGCCTCCGCATGTAGTTGCGCCGCTGGGCGAAATCAAGCGCTACCCGGGCGACGGCGACGGAGCCTTCAAGAACGGGCATTACCGCGACCTGTTTGCCGAGGCAGGCCACACGCCTGAGGAGACGAAGGCCAAGATCGATAAGGCATTCCAGCAGCTTTTCCATGGCGACGGCCAGGAGGAGCGGGTCTACTTCGAGACCGGAGCCAACGAGAACGGAACCCTGGCCTACATCACCGACTGGAACAATAATGATGTGCGCACCGAGGGCATGAGCTACGGCATGATGATCGCCGTCCAGATGAACAAGAAGCGCGAATTCGACGCCATCTGGAACTGGGCGAAGACTTACATGCTCATCACCGATCCCAAAAATCCCTCGGTGGGCTACTTTGCGTGGTCCATGAATACCGATGGCACGCCGCGCTCAGTCGGCGCTGCGCCGGATGGCGAATCGTATTTTGTCATGTCGCTCTACTTCGCCGCGCACCGCTGGGGCAACGGAAAAGGGATTTACGACTACCAGGCCGAGGCCGACAACCTTCTGCGCACCATGCGGCACCACCCGGTGATCGCGGGCGAGGGTCCATTCAGGATTCATCCCGAGGATCCGCCGTTTGTCGAGCCAGACCATCCATGGCCGAGCCCGGCCAACCATCGCATGGAAGCGGAAGCCAAGGCCAGCGGCCATCCGCTCAGATGGTTCCACGGTCCTCGCGGCCCGGAAAAGGAAACCATCGGGCCGATGGTTGACGAAGACCACAACATGATCAAGTTTGTTCCCAACTATCCAGGGGGCAACACCGATCCGTCCTATCATCTGCCGGCGTTTTACGAGTTATGGTCGCGCTGGGGACCCGAGGAAGACCGCGCGTTCTGGGCCAAGGCAGCCGATGTTAGTCGTGACTTATTCGCCAGGGTGACCGGGCCCGAGACCGGACTGACGCCGGACCAGAGTAACTTGGACGCCACAACGGCGATAAGTTGGGATGGAAAGCCGTTTGCGTTCGCCTACGACTCATGGCGCAGCATCAGCAACTGGAGCGTGGATTACTCATGGTGGCGCAAGGACCCCGATGAGACGGTGCTGAGCGACAGGATGCAGAAGTTCCTGGCCGGCCAGGGCATCGATAAGATCGATGACAGCTACACATTGGACGGACAGCCGCTGATTCAACACCACTCACCGGGACTGGTGGCAACCACGGCCGTGGGCAGCTTGGCAGCGACGGGTGGGCCAAACGCCAGGGCCTTCGTCGATGCACTGTGGAACCTGCCGGTACCGAGCGGCGAACAGCGCTACTACGACGGAATGCTTTACTTGATGAGCCTGTTGCACGCCAGCGGAAATTACAGGATTTACTGAGAAGCCGCTGTCAGTTGTTCGCTGTTGGTTGTCGATCTGCGGCGCGGGGATGGCCGGGTTCCCCATGTCCCGATTTTGGGGCGTGGGAATCCGGCTGACCCGCCGACTCGCTGACTTGCTGACCCGCCGCTCACCTGCATCATGTACCCTTGAAGAGCAGCGATTGATTCCTTCATGGCCCGATTTCGTCTCCCAGCCCGCAGCGGATCAGAGAACCGCAATCGCCTGCTGCTGCTGATCGCGGTCTACAAATTTCTCCATGCGCTTCTGTTTTTCGCCATCGGCATGGGCGCGCAACATCTCCTGCACAAGAATATCGCCGACCAGATCGATCTCCTTGCGCGTCATCTGCGCTTCAATCCGGAGTCGCATCTGGTCAACTTCATTCTCGACAAGGCCGCGCTCGTCAACGATCCCTTGCTGCGCCGCATCGGCTTTGTCGCCTACTGCTACGCGAGCGTCACGCTCGTCGAAGGCATCGGCCTCTATCTCGAAAAGGCCTGGGGCGAGTTTCTGACGCTCGCCATCACCGCATCGTTTCTTCCCTGGGAGATCTTCGAAGTCTTTCGACGTATTACTTGGTTCCGCGCCGGCCTGCTGACGATCAATATTATGGTCTTTGTTTATCTGCTGCGGCTTGTCCTCGACCGCGCAGGCAAACGCGCCCCGAGACGGAAGCGTTGAGTGCGCGTAATCCTTCGCAGTCACTGCTGGACTGGGACGGCAAAAAATGTGTGTATAAGCACGAACAAGCTAGAAGCTAGGAGCTAGAAGCTAGAAGCTGCCTTTCAAAGCGCTCCCAGCCGCTCTAACTCGCCGCGCAACGCATCGGCGCCGGTATACCGGATGGCCTTCATGCCGGCCGCCAACCCCGCGTCCACATTCTCCTCGCGATCGTCGATAAAGAGAACACGCCCAGGCGGGCTGCCGAGAATGTCGAGAGCGCGACGGTAGATTGCCGGCTCCGGCTTGCGAAGCCCCACGTAACACGAGCTGAAGGCGACCCGAAAATACCGCCGCAGGCCGAAGTGGCTGAAGCGGTAGTCGTTGGTCTCGCGCGCTTCGTTGTTCAACGCGCCGATCATGCACGGACTCGCCGCGGCCAGTTCCGCAAGGATGAGCAATGCTCCATTGGGCAGCGGCTTTGATTGGGCAAGCATGAAAGCGAAGAACTCTTCGCGCGAAAACGCGCGCGGCTCATAGAACACCGTCGCGTCAAGATATTGGTTGAGATCGATCTCGGCGCGATCCCAGGCTTCCATCACCTTCGCGTTCCGCTCTTCGATTGCCTCTACATCCAGGCCAAAGCGCGCCGCCGCAGCCGCGCGCTCCCCGCGGTCCCAGCCGTTGGTCAAGAGCACTCCGCCTACGTCGAAGAGAATCGCGTCGAATGGATACATAGTTAGCAAGTTAGCGAGCTAGCAAGTTAGCTGGTTAGAAGATCAGCGGGTTAGCGGGCTAACGGTTCGGTCTGTTACCAAGTTAGAGTGAGATCCAAAAAGCGGTTCTGTAACAAGGGCACGGCTTTAGCCGGGCCGAAAAACGCAGAGGGGGAAAGATGGGGCTTTAGCCCCTGCTCACGCGTCCTATCCTTGCCGTGCGCTTCGTGAAAAGGGCAGGATCGCCCGTTGACTTGCTAACTCGCTTTCTTTTCTCCGCTCAGGTACTTGGCCTCGATCGCCAGCACCTTCTTGAAACGCCGCTCGAAGCGGCCTTCCTGCGCCTGGAACGTGGCTCCGATATAAGTGTGCGCCAGGTCGATGGCCAGCGCGGAACCGATAATTCTCGCGCCCAGCACCAGCACGTTCATGTCGTCGTGCTCCACGCCCTGGTGCGCCGAGTACACGTCGTGACAGATGCCGGCGCGGATGCCGGGAATCTTGTTGGCCGCTACGCATACTCCAACCCCTGACCCGCAGATGAGAATGCCGCGCACGGCCACACCGGCCTTGATGGCTTCGCCCACCTTCACGGCAAAGTCGGGATAATCGTCTTCGGGCTCGACTTTGTAAGCCCCTAAGTCGATAACTTCGTGGCCAGCCGCCGCCAGGTTCGCGCGCAGCTCTTCTTTCAACTCAAATCCGGCGTGGTCAGATGCAATCACTAACTTCACGTTGATCCTCTCCTAAGTGAAAGCGGAGCTAGCGGGGTTAGCGGAGTTAGCGGAGCTAAACCGTGACCGCAGTGCTAACATTCCGGCCAACTAACACCGCAAACACGCGCGCAGCGCGGCTAACTCCGCTACTTCACCAGCTTCTTCGCCCTTGCTGCAACGTTCTCCGGGCTGAAGCCGAGTTCCTTCATCACGATGGGGCCCGGAGCCGATGCGCCGAAGCGATCCAGTCCGATCACGTCGCCGTTCGAGCCCACGTACTTCCACCATCCCAGCGTCGCGCCGGCCTCGACAGCCAGTTTGGGCACGCCTGCGGGAAGCACGCTGGCTTTGTACTTGGGCGATTGCGCGTCGAAGAGCTTCCAGCTCGGGAAGCTGACGACGCGCGCGCGAATTCCTTCGGCGGCAAGCAGCTTGGCCGCGCCCACGGCCGGCCAAACCTCCGAACCGCTGCCGATCAAAATCACCTGCGGATCGGCTACGTCTTCGAGCACGTAGGCGCCCTTACTTACGCTCGCGTAGATGTCGCGTTTCGTCGCGTCGATCACCGGCACATCCTGCCGCGTGAATGCAAAGAAGCATGGCCCCTTCTGCTCGAGAGCCAGCCGCCACGCCGCCGCCGTCTCATTGGCGTCCGCCGGGTGGAAGTCGACCAAATGCGGCACCGCGCGCAACGCCATCAACTGCTCGATCGGCTCGTGTGTGGGCCCGTCCTCGCCCACGCCAATCGAGTCGTGCGTGAAGACGAACAGCGAAGGCGCCTCCATGATGGCCGCAATGCGCAGCGCCGGCTTGGCATAGTCCGAGAACACGAAGAATGTCGACCCGAAGGGCCGCACGCCACCGTGCACGGCCATGCCGTTCACCGCCGCGCACATGCCCAGCTCGCGCACGCCGAAAAACACGTTGCGCCCGGCCGCATCGTCGGCAAAATGCGCCGAGCTCTTGAAGATCGTCTTCGTCGAAGCCGTCAAATCCGCGGCCCCGCCGAACAGCTCCGGCACATCGCTGAAGATCGCGTTCATTATCTGCTGGCCCGCATTGCGCGTCGCAATGGGCTTTTCCGTCCCGAAGCTGGGAATCGATTTCTCCCATCCGGTCTTTAACGTGCCCGCTTGCGTGCGCTCAAACTCCGCCGCAAGCTCGGGAAACGCGGCCTTGTACCCGGCAAAAAGTTTGTTCCAATCCTCCTCTGCGTTCGCTCCGCGCTTCACGGCCTCGCGCCAGTTGGCCAGTGCATCCTCCGGCACCACAAAGCTCTGGTCTTCGGGAAAACCGAAGAACTTTTTGGTCGCCGCCACGTCGGCCGCGCCCATGGCTTCGCCGTGGACTTTGTTTGTGCCCGCCTTGGGACTACCGTAGCCAATCACCGTGCGCACGCCGATCAGCGACGGCCTGTCTGCAACAGCCTTCGCGGCCGCAATCGCCTTTTCGATGCCGTCCAGATCGTTGCCGTCCGCCACGCGCGCGACATGCCATCCGTAGGCTTCGAAGCGTTTATACGCATCCTCGGTGAAGCTCCACTCGGCAGGGCCGTCCAGCGTGATCAGATTGTCGTCGTAAAGCACAATCAGCTTGCCCAGCTTGAGCGTTCCCGCCAGCGAGGCCGCTTCGTGCGAGATACCTTCCATCAGATCGCCGTCGCCGCAAAGCACGTAGGTGTGGTGATCGACCACATTGAAGCCCGGCTTGTTGTATGTCGCGGCCAGATGCTTTTCCGCGATGGCCATGCCCACGCCCATGCCGAATCCCTGGCCCAGCGGACCGGTCGTCGCCTCGACGCCATCGGTCAGGCCAAACTCCGGATGTCCCGGCGTCTTCGATCCCCAAGTGCGAAAGCTCTTCAGATCGTCCAGCGTCACCTTGTAGCCGGAAAGAAACAGCGACGCGTAGAGCAGCATCGACGCGTGTCCGTTCGAGAGCACGAAGCGGTCGCGGTCAGCCCACTTGGAGTGTGCCGGGTTGTGCTTCATGATCTTGTGGAAGAGCGCATACGCAATGGGCGCGTCGCCCAGTGGCGCACCTGGATGGCCGGACTTTGCCTTTTCCACGCCGTCCAGGGCGAGCAGGCGCAGGGTGTCGATCGAAAGCTGGTCGAGTGAGAGAGAAGCAATGCTGGAAGCCATAATGTTTTTTTTGAATTCCTTTCCCTGAAGTGCGAATGCACGGGCCAAAACTGCATCAAGCCGCATCTACCCAACGGCGTTAGGGCGCATC